>Ga0209426_1000051_pt1 | contig 215449 bp, 194 predicted proteins | sample Deesub1362B_J571_FD_187697 | JGI IMG/M metagenome (GOLD analysis project Ga0209426, IMG submission 187697) | Deep oceanic, basalt-hosted subsurface ecosystem from Juan de Fuca Ridge flank, Pacific Ocean, CORK Borehole 1362B_J2.571 (SPAdes)... ...
CCGCATCCTCCAAGGCCTCCTGAACAGCCTCTACGACCAAGTCCTCCGCAGTCTTGTCCCAAAGCTCACCAAAACGCGTGCAACCCATCCCCACAATCGCTACCTTGTCGCGTATACCCTGCGGCATGGTCTCCTCTCCTTTCTCCTCTTCAGTGAGTGGGCCTACCCTCCCTGGTATATCAGCTAGCGAAGGAGTTCCTTGGCGATGATCATCTTTTGAATCTCGGATGTCCCTCCTCCGATCTCCACCAACTTGGCATCTCGCAGATACCGTTGGACCGGGAACTCCCTCATGTAACCGTATCCGCCGAAGATCTGGATCGCGTCCAGGGCGGCCCGAGTGGCCATGATGGAGGCGTAATATTTGGCCATGGAGGCCTCTTTGGTTATCTTCTGGCCCTGCTCCACCCTGGGAAAGAGGCAGTAGGTAAAGCAGCGGCTCATCTCGAGACGGGTGGCCATCTCGGCCAACATGTTCCGCACCAGTTGAAACTCAGCGATGGGACGCCCAAACTGCCTCCGTTCCTTGGCATAGCGGACAGAGGCGTCCAGACAGGCCTGGGCGATCCCGATGCTGGTGTTGGCCCCCAGGATCCGTTCCAGGTCCAATGTCTCAAACATGGTCGGAAATCCCTCCCCGTCCTCCCCCAGGATGTGAGAAGGGTCCACCTGGACGTCTTCGATCAAGACCTCGCCGGTGGGAGAGCACCGCATCCCCAGCTTTCTCATGGGAGGACCGGTGGAGAGGCCCTTCATTCCCCTTTCCAGTATGAACAAGGTGGCCCCTTTGGCCCCCTTGCTTCCCTTCTCCCTCGCCACCACGATGAAAAATCGGGCTATGGGGGCGTTGGTGATGAAAGTCTTGCTCCCGTTGAGGACGAAGCGATCCCCACGGCGCACATAATAAGTGCGGATGGACAGGGCATCCGAGCCCGCCTCGGGCTCGGTCAGACACCAAGAACCCAGTGCCTCTCCCGAGATGACTGGAGGAATGAATCGACGTTTCTGTTCCTCCGTGCCGTACTTGGAGATGAAATAACAGAAATTGGTGGTGCATATATTCACCGACATGCCGAATCCGGCGCTGATGCGGCAGAACTCCTCCTTGATGATCCCGTTGGTGAGCAGATCGGCCCCTCCCCCTCCATAGGCCTGGGGAATGATGGACCCGATCAGCCCCAGTTTTCCGGCCTTTTGGTAGACCTCGAGAGGGAACCTCTCCTGTTCGTCTATTTCCTCGGCGATGGGCCCCAGCTCCTGCTCCGCGAATTTCCGAACCGAGGCCCTCACCATCTTGTGTTCTTGGGACAAAAGCCAATTCATGAAAGCGTCCTTACCTCCTTAGGCGGGATTGTTCGATCCGCGAACCCCTTTACGGCTTCCCGTATTGCTGGCGAAGCAGTCGCTTGAGCACCTTCCCCCCGAATGTCCCCTTTGGCAGTTCGTCCACAAAGATCACCGAGGTGGGTTTCTTGTGGCCAGCCAAATACTTCCTGCAATGCTCGAGGATCATCTGCTCGCTCAAGGTCCAACCGCTTTCGGGCACCACAATGGCCCTCACGGTCTCCCCCCACTTCTCGTGGGGCACCCCGATGACCGCGGCCTCCTGTACCCCAGGGTGGGCGCAGAGGACATCCTCCACCTCCCTGCAGTAGATGTTGATCCCCCCGCTCTTGATCATGTCCTTGAGCCGGTCCACCACGTAGAGGTAGCCCTTCTCGTCGTACCTCCCCAGATCTCCGGTATGGAGCCATCCTCCTCGGAGGGTCCGGCGGGTCTCCTCGGGGTTGCCGTAGTAGCCTTTCATCACAGTGGGCCCTCGCACCTGGATCTCCCCCACTTCCCCCACCGGCAGAATCCGGTCGGTATCCGGGTCTGCGATGCGCACCTCCGTGCACATATAGGGCCTCCCGACGCTGCTCCAATGGCAGGGCTCGTCCTCGGGCCTCAGGACGGTCACGGCCGGAGAGGCCTCGGTCAGGGCATAGGAGACATAAGGCTCGGCTCGGGGAAAGAGGATTCGTTGTACCTCCTCCCGAAGATCGGGATCCAGGGCCCCTTGGGAGTGGAGCCATCCCCTGATGGAGGAGGTGTCATAGGACCTCTTCCTCTGAATCTCCAAGAGCATCCTCCAGATGGTGGCGTTTCCCACGATGAAGGTGGTCCTCTCCCTCTCCACCATGGCGAGGTAAGTCTCGGGGTCGAAGGTGGGGCTTCCGATAAAGGTGCCTCCAGCATACATGTAGGCCAAAAACCGACTCATGGCCGCGGTGTGGTACATCTGCATGGGGTAGTAGATGATGTCCTCTGGCATGGGGGAACGATTTTCAGTGGTCACGCAGATGATATTCCAGAGGAGACTCTTGTGAGTCAGGACGGCCCCCTTGGGCACCCCGGTGGTCCCCCCTGTGAACATGATGAAGGCCTCGTCCTCTTCCCGGACCGTCTGAGGGGGCTCGGAGGGATTTCCCCCTCGGATCAGCTCCTCGACGTCCAGGGCGAAGCCGGGCGCCTCTCCCCCAAAGGCGATGGCCTTCTCCAAGGAGGCGGAGGAGGAAAGAACGGCTTCGGAGATCTCCGAAAGCTCCGTATGGAACAAAAGGAAACGCGGTTCGGAGATCTCCACCTGTCGAAGGATCTCCTTGAGGGTCTCACGGACCGTGAGAGGGACTGTGATCACACCGAGCTTGAGATGGGCCAGGTAGACCTCCATCAGGTAGGTGGAGTTGTGGGATAAAGTGGCCGCACGGACCCCTTTGGAAAAGCCCAAGTGGGCCAGAGCGTGGGCCAAGCGGTTGACCCTCTCGTTGAGCTGTGCATATGTGAGGGTCCGTAGGTCGTCCTTGACGGCCCTCTTTTGGGGGTACTTCCTTGCGCTCCTTGCAAATGCGCTCCCCAGGGTCATCTGCACGGCTATTCTCCTTTTTTAGAGAGGAGGGGGAGGATTCGTCGTGCCTCCTCCACGTTGGCCACCTCGAAACCCAGCTCCCGAATGATCCGGGCGGCCTTTTCCACCAGCTCCGCATTGCTCCGGGCCAGGACCCCTTTCTTCAAGTAGATGTTGTCCTCGAACCCCACGCGGATATTTCCTCCCAGGAGGATCCCCATGGCCCCCAAGGTAAACTCGTGACGGCCGATCCCTATGACCTGCCATGTGTCCCCTTGAGGTAGGGCCTCCACCAGGGCCAAGAGATTCTTGAAGGTGGGAGGGATGCCCCCCAGCACGCCCAGGACAAAGCTGTTCTGATAGGGAGGCGGGACCAACCCGGCCCTCCGCACCCACACATCCACATTCTGGATCATGGACAAATCGTAGATCTCAAACTCGGGCATCACTCCGAGCTCGGCCATCCTGCGAGCGTATTGTTCGATGACCTCCGGAGGATTGGGGAAGACCTTGCGCCCGAAGTTCATGCTCCCGGCATTGAGCGAAGCCGAATCCGGCCTGAGCTCTTCCACAGGACGAAACCTCTCCTCAAAACCCAGCCCCAAGCCCGTGGCCCCCCCTCCTGTGGTGATCTGGGTGATGATGGGACACCGGGCACGGATCTCGTCCAGATAGGCACGGAAGATCTCCAGGGCCCCGGTCGGACCGCCCGTCTTTGGGTCTCTGGCATGAAGATGGACCACCGAAGCCCCTGCATTGTAGGAACGGAGGGTCTCTTCCGCCACCTCCTGGGGGGTGATGGGCAGATACGGGGTGTCCTCCCTCGTGGTGATGCTCCCTGTGGGCGCGACAGTGATGATCACTTTGCGGGCCATGACTTTCACTTTCCCCCTTGAAAATGCCACCGTCAGGCCAGCCCTAATGGGCCGGCACCTCAAATTACCCCCTTCTCCCTCAACTCTCGGATCTCCTCCGAGGAGAAGCCCAAAAGACCGGAGAGGATCTCCTCGGTGTGCTCTCCCAAAAGAGGAGGCGGCCGCCGAAGTCTGCCGGGAGTCTGGTTCAGCTTAACCGGTATCCCGGTGAGGAGGATCTTCCCCAGGAGGGGATGTTCCATCTCCTCCACCATTCGGCAGGCATGCGTCTGGGGGGCATGGAGCACCTCCTTTACATCCCACACCGGTCCGTTGGGCACCCCCACCTTGTCCAGACGCATCTTGAGTTCCTCCCTGTCCATCCGTCGAGTCCTTTGTTCGATCCGGGCCCGCAAAAGCCGTCGATGTCTCAATCTCCCCTCGTTGGATGCAAAGCGAGGGTCCTTGGAGCAATCCTCCAGACACAAGGCCTCGCAAAGAGCCGACCATTGGTCCTCGCGGGTGACGGCAATGATATGATGGCCGTCCTTGACCTGAATCGTCTCGAACGGGGCCCAGTGGGGATGTAGGTTCCCGTAACGTGCTGGCATCTGTCCCGTAGCCAGGTAGGCCTGTGCCAGGTCCGTCAACTGGGCGAGCTGCGACTCGAACAAGGAGGTCTCCAGTCGTTGCCCCAGGCCGGAAAACTGTCGGTAAAGGAGAGCCGCCATGATCCCATAGGCAGCGAACATCCCGGCGGTGAGGTCGGCCTGGGCGATCCCCGATCGAATCGGAGGGCCGTCCGGCTGGCCGGTGAGGCTCATCATTCCCCCCATTCCCTGGGCGATCAGGTCATAGCCCGGCAAAGCCGCGGCGGGACCGCTGGACCCGAAGCCAGAGATGGAACAGTAAATGAGCCGCGGATTCAAGGTGCGAAGCTCCTCGTATCCGAGACCCAACCGATCCATGGTCCCGGGGCGGAAATTCTCCACCATTACATCGCCCAGGGGGACCAGACGTTTGAGAATCTCCTTGCCCTGGGGGGTCTTCAGGTCCAGGGTGAGGCCTCGTTTGTTCCTGTTAAGGAGGAGGAAGTATGGGCTTTCCCCCTTGATAAAGGGGGGACCGAACTGCCTGCACTCATCACCTGTCCCGGGCCTCTCCACCTTGATGATGTCCGCCCCCATGTCTCCCAGAAGCATGGTGCAGAAGGGCCCTGCAGCCGCCCTCGAAAGGTCCAACACCCGAACCCCTTCCAGAGGGAGACTCATTCACTACCTCCCGCTTTCTTTTTTCGGGGTCTCCGATACCCGGGACCATCCAGGTCGTTTCCTTATAGGGAACTCATCCACGCTCAGAGGCCCATCCGCTTGCCGATGACCAGCTTCATGATCTCCGTGGTCCCGGCGTAGATGGAAGATGCCCGGATATCCCGATACCACTTGCAGATGGGATATTCCTCCATGAATCCATATCCTCCGTGGAGTTGGACGCAGTGATAAGCCACACGGTTGGCCATCTCAGTGATCCACCACTTGGCCATGGACACCCTGGTGACAATATCTTCACCTTCGGTGTGGGCCACAATGAGGTCGTTCAAGAAAGTGCGTCCGATCTCCACCTCCGTGGCCATTTCGACCAGCTTGAAGGTGTTGTGCTGCAGCTTTCCGATGGGCCGTCCAAATGCCTTGCGCTCCTTGCAGTAGGCCAGAGTCATATCCAGCATCACTTCGGCCGCCACCTGGGCGCGGATGACCACCATCAGGCGCTCCTGCTGCAGTTTCTCCATCAGGTAAACGAAGCCCTTCCCTTCTTCGCCTATGCGGTTCTCCACGGGGACCCGACAGTCCTGAAAGGCCAGCTCGGCCGTATCCGACAAGTGCAGGCCCATCTTCTCGAGCTTGCGACTCTTGATGAAACCCGGCGTTCCGTCCTCCACGGCGATCAGGCTGATCCCTCGATGGGGAGGGTCTGCGTATGGATCTGTCTTGCAGACCACGATCACCAAGTCGCAGCAGATCCCGTTGGTGATGAAGGTCTTGCTGCCGTTGAGGATATAGGCATCTCCGTCCCGGACGGCTCGAGTCCGGATGGCCTGCAGGTCCGAACCGGCCTCCGGTTCGGTCATGGCAATGGCCGTGACAATCTCTCCAGAGGCGCACTTGGGCAACCACCGGTCCTTCTGGGAATCCGTTCCGTAGTCGGCGATGTAAGGAACCACGATGTCGCTGTGAAGCGCCACTGAAAATCCCGTGGCCCTAACCCTGGTCATCTCCTCGGTGATGACCACGGAATAGAGGAAGTCGGCCCCGGACCCTCCGTATCTCTCTTCCAGCCAGGGGCAGAGATATCCCTGCTCTCCCATCTTCAGCCACGCGCTCCTGGGGACCTCCTTCTCCTTCTCCCATTCATCCAAGTGGGGAACCACCTCCCGCTCGAGGTATCTCCTAAAGGCCTTTCGAAAGACTTCATGTTCCTCAAGGAAGATCTCTCGCGCCATGGACTCTCCTTCTCCCGTTGTCACATAGCCGCCGACCCGTCCCCTAGCGGGGTAATCCCAATGGCGTAAAAATTATCACACGGCGCCACCCCGCCCTAATGCTGCACCCCATGGCGGGCTAAACGTGCGGTCACGCCTTTTAGGCCGTCCCCGCCAGGGGTGGACGCGTCGTCCGGCACGCGCTCTTTCGGTATCACTGATCCCGGGGTCTCCTTTGCATCAGATGGGTCGCCTCGCATTCCACCAGGACCTCCCCTTTTTGATTGATGCATCGACTCCGGTGGACCACTAACCCCCGGTCGGGCTTACTCGTCTCCTTCAGGTCGATCACCTCGAACTCCACCCTGATGGTGTCGCCTACCCGCAACGGGGCCCGGAACCGGACTTTGTCCAACCCCACCAGCGCGATGACGGTCTCGTCGTAGATCCCCAACTGCTCTTCCAATCCCCCCATGAGAAAAAGGGTCAGCCGGCCGGGGGCGATTCGGGTCCCAAAAGGGGTTCGCTTGGCATACTCCTCGTCATTGAAGAGGGGGATGGTGAAGCCTCCCAGGGCCACCATGATGGTGATGGCGCCCTCGGTGACCGTCTTGGCAGCGGTTCTAAACCGCTCTCCTATCTGAAAGTCCTCGAAGTACTTGGACATGAGCCCCCCTCTTTGGCCAGGGTGGATGGTGTCATATCTGTACCTCTGTGATCCCGAGCATTGTTATTTGGCGAAGTAGACCGTGTCGAATATGATGTTGAGGTTTCTCCAAGTGTATCCCTGAACATCCTTCCTCATGGAGATGACGAAGGGCTTGGTGCACAGCCCCAACATGGCGGCCTGGTCGGCCATATGGCGGAAGAGTTTTCGGAATGCAGCCTTTCTCTGTTCCGGTAGCACAGCCGTACTCGCTTCATCCAGCAGTCGATTGAGGATCGGATCCGTGGAGACCTCCTTTCCGTCCTTTTTCACTATTGCCCCCATCCGGGTCATGTTCATGCGGGATCTCGGGCCGATGTACTGGGGCCAATAGGAGGGGTCGGAGTCATAGGTCAAGGGCGTGGAAAAGGGTACCCTGTGCGCTATGTAATAGGTCTTGATCCATGTCTGGTAGTCCAAGACCTGAATCTTTACCTTGAGGCCGATTTTTTCCCACGAGGCCTTGAGCATGGCAGCGATGGACTTGTAGGCGTTGTCTGTATTATTGATGGTGAAGGTGATCTCCTTACCCACTGCCCCTGCCTCTTCCAGAAGGCTCCTGGCCTTTCGCAGGTCATAGGGGTACATGTCCAAGAGCCTCTCGGTGTACGGATGCGTGAGCGCGCCGACGGTCACTTTTGGTTCGGCCAGGCCGAAAAAGGCGATCTTGGCTATGGTGTTGCGATCCACGGCGTAGCCCAATACTGCCTTTCTCACCCGGATGTCATCCCAAGGTTTCATAGTGATATTGACGCCCAGATTGATCCCGTAGGAGGTAGGTCCGGTGACATAGTAGAGCTTGGGGTCTGCCTCAATGACCTTCACCAGATCCATGGTGGTCCCTGGGTCCACGTCGATCTCCCCTGCCCGCAAGGCGTTGGCCTTTGCGGTCACATCCCTGAAGGACCGAATGATCAACTTATCCAGATAAGGCAGCCCCCTCTCCCAGTAGTTAGGATTTCTGACGAGGGTGAGAGTGCCGTCCGGGGTCAGGGACTCGAACATAAACGGGCCGGTGCCCGCTGGATGATTCACGAAATCCTTCCCGTATTTCTGGACCGCTGTGGGCGAGATCACCCTGAGGGTGAAGATACCGCCGAGGACTTGGGCCAGGAAGTAGCTGGGACGTTTCAATACGATCTTCAGGCGATGGGTGTCCAGCACCTCCAGGGATTTGATGATGCTGTACTGAGCACGGAGGTAACTGCGGGTCTCTGGTTTGAGGATCCTCTCGAAGTTCCATTTCAACGCCTGGGCGTCGAAATCCGTTCCGTCGTGGAATTTGACCCCCTTTCTCAAGTTGAAGATCCAGACGGTCCCGCCTTCCTTCATCTCCCAAGACGTGGCCAACCTGGGCTCGTACGACCCGTCCGGACGCTCCCTGACTAGGTAATCATACATTTGGTTGCACCCATAGATGACCAGATACCCCTTCTGGACATGAGGGTCCAGGGGACGGATATCCCACTTTATGCCTACCCGCAAGGTCCCTCCGGGCGATGCGGCCGAGGCGGGGAGGGCCGCCACCGCCATGGCCATCAGGGCCATGAGTCCGGCCAGGATCTTTCCGTTGCGCTCCAATCTCATGGTCTCCTCCTTTCCATGGGGGTTTGGATTGAAAGGTCGCCGTAAACAAAACAGGCTACCTCATGTCCCGGGTGAGGTTCCATCAAAGCGGGAGCATCTCGGCTGCATCGTGCCATCCTGAGGCCACAACGGGGATGAAATGGACATCCTGTGGGGGGATTGAGGGGAGACGGCACCTCTCCGGGAATGAGGGTCCTCTTCCTTCTGAGCGCAGGGTGGCTCACGGGCACAGCATCCAGCAGGGCTCGTGTGTAAGGATGAAGCGGATCTTGGTAAAGGGACTCTGTCTCCGCCAATTCCACTATCCGTCCTAGGTACATGACGGCCACCCGATCGCTGATGTGACGAACCACAGCCAGGTCATGGGAGATGAAGAGGTACGTTATGCGAAATCGTTCCTTGATCTCTTCCAGCACATGTAGGATTTGGGCCTGAATGGATACATCCAGGGCCGACAGGGGCTCGTCAGCCACCAGAAAACGTGGGTTCAGGGCAAGGGCCCGCGCTATGACTATCCTCTGTCTTTGTCCGCCGGAGAACTCGTGCGGATAGCGGAAATAGTGGGTCGGCGAGATCCCCATGAAATCTAGGAGTTCCTTGGCTCGCTGCCGTGCCTCCTTTTTGCCCAAAAGCCTATGTGATAGGAGAGGCTCCTCTATGGCCCTCCCGATGGCCATTCGGGGGTTTAGACTGGAATATGGGTCCTGAAAGACCAGCTGTACCTCCCTTCGGTACCTGCTGAGGTCTCCGCCCTTGAGGGCCAGGACGTCCTTGGAATCGAAGAGCAAAGTTCCTTCATCAGGGTCCAGGAGCCTGAGAAGCAGACGAGCCACTGTGCTCTTGCCGCAACCGCTCTCGCCCACCAGCCCCACGGTTTCCCCTTCGAAGATGCTCAGTCGGATTCCATCCACCGCGCGGACCCACCCCTTTTTTCCCTTGAACCTCACGGGGAATGACTTTTTCAGCCCCTGGATAACGACGAGTTCCTTCCTATCTTCCTCACACATGGAGCCAGCACCGTACATGGTGATTATCCCCTGCCATCCTGTCCGGAGGCGATTCTCGACGGCATCGCGGCATGGCCTCCTGGCATCGTGGATGGAACCGGCACCCTGGAGGTGGGTTTAACATATCGGGGATAGATCCGGGGATGGATAGAATCCGCTCCCCTTTTGGGACCATCCCGGGGAAAGATCGCAGGAGACCTATGGAATAGGGGTGTCTTGGATTATCGAAAAACTCCTCCACAGGACACGACTCCACGATCTGACCAGCGTACATAACAGCCACCTCGTGGGCCATCTCAGCCACCACCCCCAGGTTGTGGGTTATGAGCAGGATTGCACTTCGCATCTCGCGCTGGAGTTCCTTCATCAGCTCCAGGATCTGTGCCTGGATGGTCACGTCCAGCGCTGTGGTGGGCTCGTCGGCGATGAGAAACTTGGGGGCACAGGCCAGGGCCATGGCGATCATCACCCTCTGACGCATCCCTCCGGAGAACTGATGAGGATAATCGCGTATACGCCTGTGGGCCGAAGGGATTCCCACCCTCTCCAAGATCTCGGCGCTGGCCTCAAGCGCCTCTTTTTTGCCCATTCCTCTGTGGGTCGTGAAGACCTCGGCCAGCTGGTCTCCGACCGAGAACACTGGATTGAGCGAGGTCATTGGGTCTTGGAAGATCATGGAGATTTGCTTGCCTCGATATTCCTTTCGCAGCCGATCCCGCGGTATCTTGAGAAGGTCCTGACCTTGAAAGATGGCTTTGCCGGCCACGATCTCTCCCGGAGGCTGCGGCACAAGACGCAGGATGGACTTGGCGGTTACACTCTTGCCACATCCACTCTCTCCCACCAGACCCAAGACCCTTTCCGTCTTTACCGTCAGCATCGCCCCGTCGACCGCCTTAAGAGGACCTTCCTCCAGGTGAAAGACCACCTCCAAGTCCTGGATCTCTAAGAGGGCACCTGCCTCAGTATTCATTTCAACCTCGGATCAATGGCGTCGCGCAGCCCGTCCCCCAGCAGGTTGATGCTCAGGACCGTAACGAGGATGGCCGAACCTGGAAATATGGCCAGCCATGGATTGATCTCCATGAGTCCTATGGCGTCTCTGAGATCCGATCCCCAGCTCGGGGTGGGAGGTTGCGTCCCCATCCCCAAAAAGCTCAAGGATGCCTCCGCCAGGATGGCCACACCGATGGAGAGGGAGGCCACCACCATCACTGGGGCGAGGCAGTTGGGAAGGATGTGGAGGAAGAATACCCTCCACTTCCTTATGCCCAAGGCCTCCACAGCCTCCATGTACTCGTTCTCCCGAATGGACAGGACGCTTCCCCTCACGATCCTGGCGAACCGGGGTATGTATACGATGGCCAGCGCCACGCAGACGTTGGTGCTACTGGCCCCCAACACCACCATGATCAGGATGGCCAAGAGAAAGATGGGGAATGCCAGCATGATGTCCACGGCCCTCATGATGACTTGGTCGATGATCTTTCCGTAATATCCGGCGACCAAACCCATGGGCACCCCTATGAGCACTGCCATGAGCATGGAGACGAACCCCACGTAGATGGAGATGCGGCTGCCGTAGATCACCCGGCTCAGAACGTCCCTTCCCAGTATGTCCGTGCCCATGGGGTGTCTCCAGGAAGGGGCCCGGAGTTGCTCCCCTGGGATCATCTCGTTGGGCCCGTACGGGGCGATCACATCCGCGAGCAAGGCCACCGCGAAGAGAAGGATGAAGACCACAAGCCCTCCCATGGCGGTCTTCCTCCGCTTCAGTCTCCGCCATGTCAGGCGGATCATGCTCTGCCTGTCCATCTCCTCAGTAGTCTTCGACTTACGGCTCATCTCACTCCAAGCGGATCCTGGGGTCCAGGACCGTGTACACCAGGTCCACCAGGACATTAGAAAGGAGAAACCCCGAAGAGGCCACGATGGCGAAGGCCTGGACCATGGGATAATCCCTCTGAAGGATGGCGTCTATTCCGAAGGAGCCTATACCCGGCAGGGCAAAGAGGCTCTCGACTATTATGGCCCCCCCGATGAGATAGCCTATCTGCAGCCCGACCACGGTTACCGTGGGGATCAGGGCGTTTTTCAGTGCATGTTTGTTGATTACCAGGAATTCAGAGAGACCCTTGGCCCGGGCCGCATCGATATAGTCCTGCCGTGTCACCTCCAACATACTGTTTCGGACCAATCGAGCGATGAGAGCAGCCCTGGGAAGTCCCAGAGTGAGCGCGGGCAACAACATATGGCGTAGATTCTGCCAAAGATTCTCGGAGATAGGGACGAAACTAGTTGCCGGCAACCACTGGAGGTTCAGGGAAAACACCAGCAGCAGCAGGGCCCCCAAGAAGAACTCGGGCAAGGATATGCCGAGAATCGTCAAAGTCATGGCCGAGTAATCGAGGAAGGTGTTGGGCCTGATGGCGGAGATCACTCCCACGGGCACTGCTATCACCAGCGCGGCCGTCAAGGCCAGGACGAGCAACTCCAGAGTCACGGGAAGCCGATGGAGGATCTCCTCCAGGACCGGTCTCTTGGAGAGGATGGAAGTTCCCCAATCCCCGGTGACCAACCTCTTGAGCCACATGACGTACTGGACTGGAACTGGCCGATCCAGCCCCAATTTGACCCGCAACTGCTGGGCTAACTCCTCGGTATAGTTGTCCTGGAGCAGGGCCAGGATGGGATCTCCGGGGATCATCTGCATGGCCATGAAGACCACCAAGGTGATCCCCAGAAACGTGGGTATGAGAAACGCCGCTCTCTTTAGGACGAATCGACTCATCCGTCTACTCGGCTTGATCGGTCAAGCTCAGACCTTCCTCCTGGCAAGACTCGCCCGGCCTTATAGGACCCTGGCCCCGCCGATCCCTCATCGGATCATCTTTGAGGGCAACCAGAGAGCCAGCTCCGGAAAGAGGATCACTATGATAAGCCCCACGATCTCCAGGCAGACGAAGGGAATAATGGATCGGTAGATGTCCACCATGGAAATCTCTTTGGGGACTATGGCTTTCATGTAGAAAAGGTTGAACCCGAAAGGAGGGGTGATATATCCCATCTCCATGCAGATGGTAAAGAGGATTCCGAACCACACTGTGTCGAACCCGAAAGACCGAACCAGAGGCAAGAACACCGGGGTACAGATCATGATGATGCCAGCGGGATCCATGAACATCCCCAGAACGAAGAAGACCAACATCATAAGCGAGAGGATGACCCACTTGGAGAGCCGAAGCCCTCCCATTAGCTGGTTGAGCAGCTCGGGGGCCCCGAGGGCAGTGTAGAGCTGGGTGAAGCAAGTGGCCCCGATCAGGATCCACATGACCATACCGGTCAAAAGCAACGTGCGTTCCAGGCTTTGGGTAAAGACCTTCCAATTGAGTCTCCCGTGGACGGCGGCACAGACCAGTGAACCGAATGCTCCCACGGCCGAGGCCTCGGTTGGAGTGCAGATGCCCGTGTAGATGGCTCCCAGCACAGCGGAGATCAACCCTGCTGGAAGGATCACGGCCCGGAGGGACGAGATCCTTTGGCGCCACGAGCTCCTTTCAGGGATCGGGGGTCCGAGCTCAGGGTTCAGGAGGCAACGAATACCGATATAGCCCACAAACAATACCGTAATGAGTACCCCCGGCAGGATCCCGGCGATGAAGAGCTTGCCCACGGATTCCTCGGTGAGGAAGGCGTAGAGGATCATGATCACACTGGGGGGGATAAGGATCCCCAGTGTACCTCCGGCGGAGATACAGCCCACGGCCATCTGCTTGGAATATCCACGATGGAGCATGGAGGGCAAGGCAATTAGCCCCATGGTGATGGTGGCCACTCCGCTGATGCCAGCCATGGCGGCGAAGATGGCGCAGATGACCACTGTGCCGATGGCCAGCCCTCCCGAAAGCCTCCCCATCCATCTGTACATCATCTCATAGAGATTCTCGGCGATTCCCGAATGTTCGAGGATATTGGCCATAAAGACGAACAAAGGGACAGCCAACAGGATATAGTTGGTGACATCCTCGTACGCGGTGAGGGGGATCAAGGATAGGGACTGGGGGCCCCAGAGGAGGAAGGTAAAAACGATGGCCACTCCGCCGAAGGTGAAGGCCAAGGGTAAACCCAAAAGAAGCAATAGTAGAAGAGACCCGAAAAGGAGAACCGTGGCAAACCATGTCTCCATTTCAGCCCCCTTCCCTCCTCCCAAAAGGCCCTTCTTCTCTATCCTTGATGGGGCGACCTGTTACGGCCGAGGTAAGATCCTCGAGGAGTTTGGCCGTCCCTTGAAGGAGGAGAAGGAAGGCACCCAAGGGGACCATGAATTTGGTGGGGAAGAGGGGCCATTCCAGAATCGTCCCAGAGGTCTCCTTCTGCAACCAGGATTGGATTCCGATATGGACACCCTCCCATATGAGGACCGTGGTGAAGAGGAAAAGCAAGAGGGAGGTGAGACAATCTAAGAGACACTGAGTTCGAGGACTCAACCGAGCATGGAGAATGTCAACTCTCACATGAGATTTACGAAGCAGGGTATATCCTCCGCCTAACAGGGAATAGACGCAGAGGAGATTGGTGTTCAGATCGAAGCTCCAGAGGGTAGGACGATTGAAGGCATATCGACTCAAGACCTCGAAACAGACAGTGGCCATCATGGCCACCAAAAGAAAGCTCACCCCTTTTCCCACCCAAAAATTGACACGGTGGATGAGCCGAATCCAGATGCGCATCGGGTTCCTGCCTTTGGGACCTTCCCAGAGACCCAGTTGCTTGGAGTAAGCCAGAAGCTTCCCTCTCCTACTCCACTTTCACCCCCTTGTCTGCCATAAACTTCTTCATGCTTTCCACCAGGTCTTTGCATCGAGGGCTCTTTTGTCCCAATTGATCCCATGTCTCAAAGGCAATCTTGCGGATCTTGGCCACCTCGGCCTCTGGGAGGCGGATTACGTCTCCGTACCCGGCCATTATGAAACGGCCTACAGCAGTATATCCTTCCTCGAGATAGCGCTTTTGCATGACCTCTTGGTGTTTTGTCGAGGCCTCAGTGATCTGATCCTGGATCTCCTTCGGGAGTCCTCTCCAAAGCTTCAGATTCATGTAGATCTCAGTGGTGGGCGGGGTGATCACGCTGGGGAGGGTCACGTAGCGAACGACTTCCTTGAGCTTGTAAGCATCGAGGACGAAGACCGGATAGATGGTCCCGTCCACCGTGCCCCTTTGAAGGGCCACATACTGCTCTGCCCCCGGGATCATGGTCGGGGAAGCACCAAACTTCTTGAGAATCTTGGCGGCGAGTCCCCAAGAACGGATCTTGAGCCCTCGAAAGTCCTCTACCTTGCGGACTGGCTTGGTGGTCATCAAGACATACTCTGCGGCGGGCTGAATGGTGATAAGATAGAGTCCTTTCTCGGCATAGGCCTCCCGCACTCGTTCTTGAAGGCCGTAACGGGTCCACGCCTCCCAGGCTTCCTCCCAGCTCCTCCAGCCGAACGGGAGCCCGAACTCCACGTTTGCCTCGGGAATCACCCGGGCCAAATAGGCCCCGGCCTCACATCCCATCTCGATGGCACCGGACTGAACGGCCTCCCTGGTAGCCTTGATCTTGACGAGCTGGTTTGCCGAATAGACCCGGATATCCACCTTCCCGTGGGTGGCCTCTTTTACGTTTTTGGCGAAAAGCTTAAGCCCATCCTGTGTGGCCGGGGACATCCAAACGGACTGTAACCTCCAACGATAGGTCTGCGCCTCTGCCTGGCCCCAGAGGACGACTCCCGCAAGCACGCACAAAACCATCCAATGATTCGACTTCCAAGGCTTCATGGTCCAGCCTCCTTTCTTAAAAAAGGGAAAGGGGAAAAAGATGTCTTGGCCTCGATGAATATTGTCAACTAACTAGACTTTGTAAACAATTTTGCTCATTATCATCGCCCCTAAGGAAAGTCAAGCCGAAATCAGCTTCTGGGCTGAGCTGACATCCGGGGGAAAGGCCAAGTGATTGTCTCCTGTCGCAGATTGAAGCCTTGAAAGAAGCGAGACGCCTCCGCACTGACAACAGAAAAAAGATCCAAATCTCTGGAGAGATGGAGTCAATAATATTCAGTAAAATATTAGCTTGCGGCTTTAATCGGTCTGAAATAAGCTATATCCAAGATGTTTCCTTCCCTGTTTTCCTTGAATACGGCCTCGACCTTCATTCCCACTCGAAGCTCCTCAAAGGATGTCTCGCCAAGGAAGTGGCAAAGGCCCGTGTCCGCTCCGTCCAGGCGAATGATCCCGAGGAGGTAGGGGGGATCCATGGGTTGATATTCTCTCCCGAAAGAATAGTGGACGGATGTGTAGGTCATCAAAAGGCCCGTGGTCGGCAGGTCCACCCATGTCTCCAACGAGGCGAGACATGTGGGACACACGGATCGCGGAGGCATAAAGACCTTTCCGCACTCAGAGCAGCCGGTTCCCCTCAGCCGCCTTTTGTCTCTAAGTTCGCAGAGAAACTGACTCGTTGTCTCCCCCACCCAGTTCGCGTAAGGCACATAGAGCCTTCCCAGGACCTGCAATGGCTCTCGGGTCTTCATCTTCGCCCCTCCACGATTCGAAAATAGTGGATGTCGGTCATCTTTCCCTCTCGTTCCTCCAAGGGTTTCATGACCATCTCCACAGGCAGCCCAACACGAAGATCGGACTCCTGCACATCTTCGGGACCCAGATAATGGACGAAGAGCAGGCCCTCTTCTAACCGGAATGTGCCATGGAGATAGGGTTCAGGCCTTACGGTTCCTGTCTCCGGATCCATCTGGGGGTAGTGGACCCGCTCCCAATCCACCAGGGTCCCTTTGCCCGAAAGGCGCACCCAATGCTCCGGAAACTCAGGGGTTCGGGTGTAACACTGGGCGCAGACGATCCGAGGCGGGAGGAGGAAGCGGCCACATCCAGGACAACGCACTACCCACAGCCTTCCCTCTTCCTTCAGTTCCAGGAGGAATCGGCCCAAGTAAGGGCCTGCGGACCACCGAAAACGGATCTTCAATGTCCTTCTCTGGCATAGTAGTTCCTTCTCGATGTCCATGCTTTCGCCTCCGTCAATCCTTCGAGGATGACAAGAGATGAGCCACAGTCCACCCACTGCCTCCCCAGGCCGACGAGAAACCCAATGTGGGTTTGCGGGAGATCTGCCGTGGCCCCGCATCTCCTCGCAATTGAAGGGCCACCTCAGCCACGCGGATCAGCCCCGTGGCCCCAATGGGGTTGGTGCACACCACCCCGCCTGAGGGGTTCACTGGAAATTCTCGATTCCAGTAAAAGACCCCTTTCTCCTCAAGCCTCCACGCCGTTCCTTTCTCGCAGAAACCGTAAGCCTCCAGCCACTCCAGCTCGGCCCAGGTGGAGGGGGCGTAGATTTCCGCCACCGAGATCTCCTCCATTGGCTTTTGAATCCCGTTCCTGCGGAAGAGCCGGGAGGCGGCCATCTCCAAATCAGCAACGCTGTGCCTTCCACCCCGGACGTAGATGGCCTCCTTGTGAACGGAGGTCCAGTCCTTGACCCATACCGGTCTCCTGGCCATCCTGGCGGCCCTCTCTTCGGAGGCCACCACAATGGCGCATGCCCCCTCGGAAGTAGGACACATGTCCAATTGCCGCAGAGGTGGAATCAGATAGGGGGACTTCAGCACCTCTTCCACACTCTCGAGATCCAACCGAAGGTGGGCGTGTGGGTTGTTCCTAGCATGGGCGGCCAACCGCACTCTCACCATGGCCCCCGCCTCTTCAGGAGCTCCCGTCTCCTTCATGTAGTAGCGCGCCTGGCGGGAAAAGTAGCCTATGGCCCCTGTGGTCTGCCATCGAATCCAGAGAGGATCCGCAACGGTCTTCAATCCAGCCCTGGTATCCCCCTCGAACTGCTTTTCGAAGCCCACGGCCAGGACCAAATCGTAGAGTCCGGAAGCCACCAGTTCAAAGGCCACACTGGCAAGGGTTCCTCCGGTTGTGCCCCCTGTGGTGACCCGGATTCCGGGCTTGCCCACCGCCCCGATCCAGTCAGCAAGCCACATATCCTGCACATACCGGCCCTCAAACAACTCCATATTCCCCGTCACAAAGGCTTGTATATCCCTTACATGGATCTCCGCATCCTCCAGCGCGGCCTTAACAGCCTCTGCACAGAGCTCCCCGATGTGCACATCAGGGCGACGCGATCGGTGAAACGTCTGCCCCACCCCAACGATGGCGGTCCTCCTCGCCATGTTAGAACCCCCTCTCCAGAAGGATAACGCAATGGTGTTGACCTGCAGGTCCGTAGGTCCCGTGGGCCAAGGCAACTTTGGGTTCACTCTCGACCGCCCGGGCCCCCGCCTCTCCTCGCAATTGATAGAAGGCCTCGATCACTCGGTTGGCCCCTGCCACGTATCTGGGAACCCCCCCGAGGAGTCCCCCCGACGGATTGACTGGGAGATCCCCCGTCCGGTCGAACTTCCCCGAGCGCAAAAGCTCTCCTGAGCGGCCTCTGGGACAGAGCCCGAGCCCTTCGATCCACAGGAGCTGTTGATAGGAAAAGTGCTCTGAAATCTCGAAGAGGTCCACCCCCCGGGCTGGATCCTCGATCCCGGCCATAACGCATGCATCCTTGGCAGCGAGGATTAGGGCCTGCGGCTCGGATAAATCCCTATCCCCCAGGTTGTGTGGCTCGTAACAAGACCCAACTCCCTTGATCCATACGGGGCGATCCGTAAGCTGCCGGGCCCGGTCCTCCTTCGCGAGCACTAGGGCGCAAGCCCCATCCCTTGGCGGTCTCCGATCCAACCGGGTGATGGGATAGGCCAAGAGGTCGGCCCCCAGGATCTCCTCCAGCGAGAGGTCTCCTTCCATGGAGAGAAATGGGTTGGTCTTTGCTCGGTTTCGACTCTCAACGACCACCTCGGCGAAGTCCTCCCTCTTCAGCCCGTATCGGTGCATGAACCGAACGGCCTGAAGGGCCGCGGCCTGGGTAAAATCGAGCCCCAGAGACTGCTGAAAGGGGACATCGAATCCAAAGTTCTCGATCACCGAGGGATCGAGAACGTCCATCTCTTTACAGGCAGCGGTCACCAGCACTACCTCTGCATGCCCGGAGAGGATCTTGATGAATCCGAGCAAGACGGCATTGGCACCGTCCATTGAGACCTTCTCCTCGCCAGGCCCCAAGTGGGCTCCGGATACCTCACCATGCTCGATATCCGATAAGGTCTTTCCGTCCCAATGATCGGAACTGCACGTGACGATCTCGTCGTACCCTTCTCGGAAGGGAAGACCCGCCCTGCGAAGCGCTTCCTCCACGGCTAGATAGGTGAGCTCATGGGAGCGCCACTGGGGATAAGCACGGAAGGGTGTCTGGGCCACGGAGACGATTCCCACTCTCATGACGAGCTCCTGTCTTCATTAAAGGCCTGGGGGGTCCAAAATATGCCGGGCAGTTCTCAGTCGGTCCTGGCCTTCTCCCGGAGAAGTCGCTTCAGGACCTTGCCAGCGGGAGAGCGAGGCAGCCGATCCACGAACTCCACGGATTTGGGCTTCTTGAAGCTGGCGATGTGCTGTTTGCAGAAGTCGATCACCTCTTCCTCGGACATGGACTCGCCCTCTTTGAGAACGACCACCGCATGGACGCGTTCACCCCACACCGGATCAGGAAGGCCTATGACAGCGGCCTCCAGGATTTTGGGGTGTCGATAAAGGACCTCTTCGATCTCTCTGGGGTAGATGTTCTCCCCTCCCGAGATGATCATGTCCTTCTTCCGGTCCACGATATAAAGGAAGCCCTCCTCGTCCAGTCTTCCGAGATCTCCGGTATGGAGCCACCCGTGGCGCAGGGCCTCTTCCGTGGCTTGAGGATCCTTGTAATATCCCATCATCATGTTCGGCCCTCTAGCCAGGATCTCTCCCACTTCCCCCACGGGCACATCCCGACCCTTCTCGTCCACAAGTCGGACCTCCACGTTGACGAAGGGCTTTCCAACGGATGCCATCTTGCGCAGAACATCCTTGGGCTTCAGGGTCGTAATAGTGGCTGCGGACTCCGTCATCCCATAAGTCTCCCCCAAGGCGGCTTCGGGAAAGACCTCCAACAGACGTTTTTTCGTCTCCAGGGGCATGGATTCCGCTCCCGATGAAAGGGATCGGACCGAGGAAGTGTCATAGCGATCCAAATCTGGAAGCTGCAGGATGAAGTTCCAGACGGTAGGTGGGAAGGTCATACGGCCGATCCTCTCCTCCTCAATGAGCTCCATGACACGCCGCGGGTCGAAGCTCCTCATTGTGACATTGGTACACCCCACGAAGAGGTTGGATATGAAGATCATGAAGGCAGCCGCATGATACAGGGGGAAGACCAAAAGGACCCGATACTCCGGATCCAGATCGATGTCGCAGGCGATGTTGACCGCACCCCAGATGCAGTTCCGGTGCGACAAGAGCACCCCTTTGGGCCTACCCGTGGTGCCCGCAGTATAGAGGATGCAGGCCACATCCTCCTCTGCCAACCGGACTCCGGGGTCCTCGTCCGACTCCCCCGCACACAGATCCTCGAAGGGGAGCATACCCTCGACTTCTCCTCCGCTGACAAAATAGCGTTCCACCTTGTGCAGATTCGGACGGATCGGATGGATCAGGGGCTCGAACTCCCGGTGGAGGATCAGGGCCTTCGCATCCGAGTGATCGATGATGTACTGGAGCTCAACAGGGGCGAGCCGAACGTTGAGGGGCACGATCACTGCCCCCAGCTTGAGGAGGGCCATGTAGGACTCCAGGACCTCATTTCCGTTGAGGAAGATGGTGGCCACATGGTCTCCCTTTCGGATCCCCTGCTTGGCCAAGGCACGGGCCCTTCGGTTGGCGTTTCTCTCCCACTGAGAGAAGGTCCACCTTCCGGACTCGGACACGATGGCCTCACGTAGGGGGTGGCGATGGGCGGCCCGGCTCAACAGATAGGGGAGGGTCACAGACAGCATCTCACTTTCTCCTCCTAATTCATCGGGGAATGTCATTGGGCTTGAAACGGTCCCGCCACAGAACCTTTCCCGCCTACCTTCCTCGAAATGAAGGGGGGCGCTTCTCCTCAAAGGCCCTCCTTCCCTCTTTGTGGTCCTCGGTCTGAAAACAGAGTGGCTGGGCCTGGGCCTCGTATTCCAGAATTGCCTCCAGCTTCTCCAGGAAGGTCAGGCGAAGGATCCTCTTGATGAGCCCTATGGCGAGGGGAGGGCCTTTGGCCAACTTTTGGGCAAAGGTCAAGGTCTCCTCTTCCAGCCTATCCTCGGGAAAGACACGGTTTACGATCCCGAGCCGATGGGCCTCTCGGGCCTCGATGATCTCAGCGGACCACATGAGCTCCTTGGCTCGATGGAGACCTATGGCCAAGGGCAGCAGGCACAAGCCTCCTGCATCTGGGATGATCCCCAGGCGGACGAAGGTCTGGCCGAAACGGGCCGTCTCTCCGGCAAAGACAAGATCGCACGCCAAGGCGAGGTTCATCCCTGCTCCCACCGCATAGCCTCGGACCATGGCGATTACGGGCTTATCCAGATTCAGCAGCCCTCTCAAAGGGCGATGGATGGCATCCAGGCGGCCTCGCGCCTCCACCACGGTGAAATCCTTCCAGCCCTTGATGTCGCCGCCAGCGCAGAAATGCTCGCCATGACCCGCAAGCACGACGACGCGGGCTTCCGCGTCCTTTCGTAGGGATTCGAGCCGGGTGGCCAGATCCTCCCTCATGGCCATGTCGATGGCATTGAGCCTGCCAGGGTTGTGGAGTATGAGAAAGACAACACCCTCATCCCTACGCTCCTCCAAGACCTTTCCTTGGCCCATCTCTTCACCTTCCCCTCATGGAGAGTGGGAGCCGCTCCTCCAAAGACTCTTTCAGCCCTCCCCCCCGTCGTACCGGTAGAACCCTCGTCCTGTCTTCCTCCCGTAGTAACCGGACTCCACGAGATTGATCCTTGTCTGAGTGGGACGAAAGCGTTCTCCGTAGACTTCCGTCAGGGCCTTACGGACGCGCAGGCCCGTATCCAATCCGGTCAGATCCGATGTCTCGAAAGGACCCATGGGGTGCCCGAAGGCCAACCTGCACGCCTTGTCGATGTCCTCGATGGAGGCAATGCCCTCCTCGTAGATCCTCTCCGCCTCCACGGACCATAGGGCGATAAGCCTCGATGTGATAAACCCCGCTGAATCCTTCCTGCAGACCACGGTCTCCATGTCGCAAGATCTGCAGAACTTTTGAGTGACCTCCAGGGTCTCATCCGAGGTCTCCAGTGCACGGACGATCTCCACCAAGCGGCGAATGACCGGGGGGTTGAAGAAGTGGGTGCCGATAACCCGATCCCGCCTGCGTGTGGCCGATGCGATGGAGGTGATTCGGAATTGGGAGGTATTGGTGGCCAGGATGGTGTGTGAAGGGGCCAATCGGTCCATCTCCGAGAATAGTTCCTTTTTCAGATCCAGAACCTCAGGCACGGCCTCGATTACATAGTCCGCCTCCCGGACCGCCACATTCAGGTCCACCGTGGGATGAATACGCTCAATGGCGGCTTGTGCGTCTTGCTCGGACAGCTTCCCTTTTCGGACGAACCGGGAAAGACTGTCTCGAATCTTATTCAAAGCTCCTTTCAGGATCCCCTCCTCCACATCCCTCAGCCAGACCTCGTATCCCGCGGTTGAAGCCACCTGGGCGATTCCGTGACCCATGATCCCTGCGCCGATTACCGCAACCTTCTTGACGTCCATCCTCCTGCCTCCTTCCTCCAGTGAAGTCGTGATGAAGACCGCGGCTCCAGCCGACCCCCCAGATCTCCCTTCAAACTCAGAAGACGTTGCTAAAGATCGGAAGGCGGAGCCCCCGGGATCCTTTATTCATGGGGTTTACCCTTGGGGGTCACCCGATCTCTTCCACCTCCAGAAAGATGGAAGGATAGGTCTTTCGAATGATCTCCAGGAGCCGATCCACTCCCTCACCCAGATGCTTCTCCATCAGATACCTAACCAAAAGGGGTTTCCTCTTTTTGACTGCATCGATGATCCGCTGGTGGACCTGGATATTTCGCTCGATGACACCGGGGCTGGACAGAAGAAGGAACCAGTACCTGGCGAAGTAATCGCTATGGTTTTCCACTAGTTTCCTCAGCCGTCTATTCCCGCAATGATCGAGAAATATGCGATGAAAGCGAGTATTCCACTGCTGCCATGAGACCACATCTCCGTCAGCGACCTCCATGGAGGATCGATGGATCCGTTCGAGTTGCCGTATCTGCTCCTCTGTAAGTCGGCGGGTGGCCAGATAGGCGGCCAGCCCCTCCAGGTCCTGCTGGATCCGATAGATCTCTTCCAGGTCTTTGACGGACATTTTGGCCACCGTGGCCCCTTTATAGGGGACCAGTTCCACCAGTCCCTCCACGGCCAGTTGCTTGATTACTTCGCGGATGATGGTCCGGCTTACCCCGAACTGCTCGGCCAGATCCAGCTCGATGAGCCGGCTTCCAGGCAGCAGATATCCCGAATAGATCTGTCTTCTCAGCCGCTTGTAGACGATCTCCCGTTTAGGAATGCTCTCTGGGGACTCCTTTATCTTCACATTCATAGACCGATCTCCTTGGCGATGATCTTCTTCTGGATCTCGGAGGTTCCCTCCCCTACCGTGTAAACAAGGGCGTCGCGAAGGAATCGACCCACGGGAAACTCACGCATCATCCCGTATCCCCCATGGATCTGGACGGCCTCCCGGGCCGCTCGCACGGCAACCTCCGAGGCATAGAGTTTGGCCATAGAGGCCTCTTTCACGGGCTCCAACCCCTGGTCTATCATCCAGGCGGCCCGGTAGACCAACAGGCGCGCGGCCTCAATCTCCGTGGCCATTTCCACCAATTTGAACTGGATGGCCTGAAAGCGGCCTATGGGATGGCCGAACTGAATTCGACTCTTGGCGTAACGCAGGGCGGCCTCGTAGGCCGCCTGGGCGATCCCCACACAGTTCCCCGCCACGCCTACTCTTCCCTCGTTGAGGGTGTGCATGAGCCTGAAGAATGCCCCTTCATCTCCAATACGATAATCAGCGGGGATTCGGCACTCCTCGAATAAGAGTTCCGCGGTCTCGGAGGAACGAACCCCCTCCTTTTTCAGTTTCCTGGTCACCATGAACCCGGGTGTCCCTCTCTCCACGATGAACATGCTGATGCCCTGATACCCCAGGGAGGGGTTCGTGTAGGCCACCAAGGTAAGGAAATCGCAGATGTTCCCGTTGGTGATGAAGATCTTTCGTCCATTGATCACATAGTCTCCGCCCGACTTTCTGGCCGTGGTCCGGATGAAGCGGACGTCGCTTCCTGCATCCGGCTCGGTCAAGGCGAACGCCGCGATCTTCTCCCCGCGGATGGCCGGGATAAGGAAGGCCTGCTTCTGCTGTTCACTTCCCCACTTGAAAATGGGATAGGTCCCCAGGTGGGAGTGGGCGGACCAAGAAGTGGCGATCCCTTGGGACACCCTGGAGAGCTCTTCCCGCATCACCACTTCGGTGATCTTGTCGATCCCGGGCCCCCCGTAGGTCGGAGGATAGCGCGGGCAGAGATAGCCCAAGGAGGCCATCTTGGGAAAGAGCTCCAGGGGGAAGGTCTCGGTCTCCTCGGCATCCTCCACCAGAGGGGAGATCTCCTTCTCGCAAAACCGGCGGAACTGTTCCCGAAAGATGCGCTGCTGTTCGCTCAAGGCAAAGTCCAAAGGTGCGACCTCCTTGTCATCCTCGACCGTGTTACAGAAACACGAGATCCTACTCCTCCGAGTGGCCCGATTCTCCGGCCTTCCTCTCAGCAAAAAGCCCCTGCAGGAAGGTCACTCCTGCATCGATGGGCGACCCTGGAGGGAAGACCTCGGTCACCCCCATCTCTTTGAGCAGGGGGATCTCCTCCTCCAGGATGGTCCCCCCCACGATAAAGACCTTCTCCTCGGCTCCCGCCTCCCTCAGTCCCTGTATGATCTTCCTGCAGATGCCTATATGGGCCCCGGAGAGGATGCTCAAGGCCACCACATCCACATCCTCCTCCACAGCGCTTCGAACGATCTGCTCCGGGGTCTGATGGAGACCCGTATAGATCACCTCCATCCCAGCATCGCGAAAGATCCTGGCGATGACCTTGGCTCCCCGGTCGTGACCGTCCAGGCCAGCCTTCGCCATAAGGATACGGATTCTCCTCTCCATGGCTTTCTCCTCCAGCCGTAGGAGATTCAGATCACCAAGGGCTCCTGATAGAGTCCGAAGACTCCCTTGAGGGTATCCATGATCTCGCCGATGGAGGCATAGGTCTTGACCGTCTCGATGAGGCAGGGAATGAGGTTCTGACTCCCCTTGGCCTCCTCCTCGAGACGGGAGAGTGCCCGTTGCACTGCCCGTTGGTCCCTCTCGCGGCGCACATCCTTAAGTCTCCGGAGCTGTCGCTCCCATGTCATGGAGTCGAAGCGATGGAAACTCATCTTCCTCGGGGCCGAGGAAGGGCCCTGGAAGCGATTGACCCCCACGATTACTCTTTTGCCCTCCCTCTCTTCCAGGGCCGCCCGGTATGCTTCATCTGCAATGCACTGTTGCATATATCCCCTCTGAATGGCCTTGACGGCCCCTCCCATCTCGTCGATGACGGAGACAACCCTCTCGATCTCCTCCTCCAACTGGTCCGTCAAGGACTCCACATAGTAGGAGCCGCCCAAGGGGTCCACCGTCTTGGTTACCCCGGTCTCGTACGCGCAGATCTGTTGGGTCCGTAGTGCCAACCGGGCCGTCTCCTCGGTGGGAATGGCGAAAGGCTCGTCCAAGGCGGGATGGAGCATCCCCTGGACTCCTCCCAGGACATTGGCCAGCAGACCATAGGCTCCCCTGATGAGGTTATTCTCGGGCTCTTGTGCGCGGTAGACGCTTCCACCCACGGTCCCGGTGAACCGAAAGAGCATGGATGCCGGATCCCGGGCCCCGAAACGTTCCTTCATGATGCGGGCCCAGAGCCTCCTCGCAGCACGGTACCGAGCCGCCTCCTCGAAGATCTGTGTGCCCGTGGCCATGAAGAAACTGATCCTCCGTCCGAAATCATCCACGTGAAGCCCGCGCTCAAGGGCCCGCTCGATGTAGGCGATGGCATTGGCGAAGGTGAAACCGGCCTCCTGGACCATAGAAGCCCCCGCCTCGCGCATCAGCACCCCGCGGATGTTGAAGGGATAGAAGCGGGGCATACGGCGGGTACAGAATTCCACAATGTCGGTGGTCAGTCTCAAGGCGGGCTCGGGGGCGAAGACCCACATCCCCCTCGATACGTACTCGCAGAGGATATCGTTGGAGAGGGTCCCGCTGAGCTTCTCCGGAGGCACCCCCTGTTTCTCCCCGAGGGCCACGTACATGGCGAGGATCACCGCAGCAGGTGCATTGATGTTGAATGAGGTGGTGATCTGGTCCAAAGGAAGCCCTTCGTAGAGGATCTCCATATCTCGAAGGGTGTCCAAGGCCAAGCCCACCCTTCCCACTTCGTCCTCCGCCTGGGGATGATCCGAATCGAGCCCCAGCTGCGTGGGCAGGTCAAAGGCGCAGGCCACCCCGTGATTTCCTTCCTTCAAAAGGAACTTCCACCGGCGATTCGTGTCCTCGGCAGTGCCGAACCCCGCATAAAGCCTCATGGCCCAAGGGCGGACCCTATACATGCCGGGATAGACCCCTCGAGTGAAGGGATATTCACCAGGAAATCCGATCTTGTCCAGGTAATCGATATGGACCGTGTCCGCTGGCGTATAGAGGACCTTTACCGGACGGCCCAGCTCGTTCTGGGCCTCCGGCAAGTCCTTCACTCTGTGTTGAAGTTCCCATCGACGAACTTCCTCCTCCATTCTCTCCGAGGAATTCATGGCCTCCTTTCCTCCCCTCCCTTCTCATGAGGCACACGCCGAGCTGCTTCATGGGATGCCTCATCCTGGCTAGAAGAGCCGTTTGGCCTCTTTGTGCAGATCATCTCGGAACTTGGGATGGGCCACCTCGATGAGGGCTTGAGCTCGTTCCCTGAGGGAACGACCCCAGAGGTCCGCCACACCGAATTCCGTCACCACGTATTGGACGCAATGCCTAGGGGTGGTGACGGCGGAGCCCGGGGGCAATTGAGGGACGATCCGGGAGATCCTCTGGTCCGGTGTGGTCGAGGGCATGGCGATGATGGATGTACCCCCCTCCGAGAAGAGGGCCCCCTGAAGGAAGTCGAAGCTTCCCCCAATGGCGCTTACCTGCTTTCCCCCAATGGTTTCTGCGTTGACCTGGCCGGTGAGGTCCACCTCGATGGCCGACAGCACGGAACAGAATCTAGGGATTCTTGCCACCACCTGAGAATTGATGACCTCAGTAAGCGTCCTTCCCTCCACCATAGGGTTGTCGTGGATGAAGTCGAAGATCCTCTCGGTCCCCAAGACCTCGGTGACTCGGATCTTGGGTTCCTTTCCGGGGACCACTGTGCCCTTTTCCACAAGATCCACGATGCGGTCGATCCCCATACCGAAGAAACGGAGGTCCTTCTTGGAGGTCAAAGCATCTATGACGGCCTCTGGAATAGCCCCCAGTCCGATCTGGAGAGTGGCCCCGTCCGGGATGAGTTGAGCCACGTACCCACCGATGGCGGCCTCTTTTGCTCCGGGTTTTGCCCGAGATTGAAACTCCAGGAGGGGCCGATCCGACTCCACGGCCAAGTCGATCTGGGAGAGGTGAATGAAGGAACGGCCCAGGACTCGGGGCATCCGTGCGTTGACCTCTGCGATTACAAGAGGGGCCTCCATGGCAAGGGGGAGGGAGTGACCGATGGAGACCCCGAGGCTGCAGAAGCCCTTTTCGTCAGGCGGGCTCACCTGAAGGAGGACCACGTCCACGGGCCAGACTCCCCCCCTGGAGAAGATCCGAACCGCATCCCCCTGGCGCATGGGGATGTATTTCACGGTCCCTCTCTGTAGATGATGCCGAATAGGAGGGGCGCATTGCCAGGTGCGGAAGGTAAAGGAGTCCTCCAGCCCTTCTTCCAGGAAGGGATAGGCGATCTGGAGGCCGCTGACGATCTCCACGTCCTGTAGACGTCCATGATCGGCCACCAGGGCTTCCATCAGGGTCTGAGGCATACCGCAGCAGAGGGGAAGGGCCACCCGATGGCCCGATTGAATCCGCGCCACGGCCTCCTGAGCATCGACCCATCGAGTTCCAGGATGGCCCATTTATTCCTCCTCGGGGACTCGGGCACGTCCCTCGACGGCTCTCACCCCATCGGGCTTCTCGATGAAGAGCTCGCACTCTACCCAGGTCTTTCCCTCGACCCGCAGTCGACCTTTCACCGTCCCCGTCACCCGGATGCGTTCTCCAGGCCGGATGGGGGCCCGAAACCTTACGTCCAACAGCCTCCCTCCAGCCGGCCAGCGCTCTCCGGCCCATTGCATCATCAGTTCGTTGAGAAAGGCCAAGGACATGGGCCCGTGGGCGATGGTCCCTTTGAAGGGGGTCTTCTTTGCATATTGAGGGTCCACATGGAGGGAATTGAAGTCACCGGAGAGCTCCGCCCATTTCAGGATGCGCTCCTGATCGATCTCTTTGGTTATCATGGGCAAGGAATCTCCAGGAGCCGTCCCCATTTTTTTCCTCCCTCATTTGGGCCAGATGGCGTAAAGTCGAATTGTGCTTACTGGTTCTCCACCCCTCCGATGGGCCTCGATCAAGAAGGTGACCCGCTTCCTTCCTCTGCCGTCGACAAAGGCCTCTTCCACCTTGGCCCTCACCTCCAGGACCTCGCCTACCCTGGCAGGGCTGTGGAATTGGAACTCCTGTCTCAGAAGGATCCCTCCGGAGGGCATGCAATGGTCCTGAAGATAGGAAAGTCGCGCATAGACCGCAGCAAGCCCCGGAGGTGCTAGACATGAGTCCAGCCCCCTTCTTTTGGCCTCCTGGAGGTCTACGTAAAGGGGATGCCGGTCACCCACGGTCTCCATATATTGGTGGATCTTCTCTTCCGTAAGGGGATACACGAGGGGCCGGAAGGGCTTGCCTGGGATCAACTCCTCGAAGACCAGCTCCGGTTTTTCCTGAAGATCTCTCATCTTCGACATTGAAAAGTACCTTCTCCAGAGGGGCTGCTCCATGGAGAAGAACTCGGGAAATCCTTCAGCGAAGCTCCTTTCGGTAGTGTTGGAATCGGGGAATCCGTCCGGAACCAGGGCGCTCACCCGTCCCCTGGCAGAAGCTCCAGAGGCTTCTCCCCACCATCTTCTCCAGGATTTTCCCCAATACGAGGACCCGATCCAAATCGATACCTGTCTCGATCCCCATGGCATCGAGCATAACAAGGAAGTCCTCAGTGCTGACCAATCCGGGCCGTCTGGCGACCTCGGCGGTCCCCTGGAGTCCCCTTACAGGGACCCCATCGACGAAGTTAGCAGGCCACCCTCCCAGTCCCCCCAAGGTAGTCTCGAACCGGATCACTCCCCGTTGCATGGCGGCGAAGTAACAGGCCACCCCCATGCCCCGCGCGTCGTGGACGTGAAATACGTGGAGGTTCGGGTCGGGAAAGCGGTGAAGGACCTGTTCGAAGTAGTGGGAGACACGATCCGGGGTGGCCTCGCCCAGGTGGTCCGGATGTTCGATATCGTCCACCCCCAGCTCCAGAAGCCGTTCCACAAACTGAAGGGCCCTGGCCATGAGATCTGTATGGCCCTCCTCAGGGTCCGGGGGAGAGAAGATGCCGGTGAGAAAGACGTTGACTTTCATCTCAAGGGAATGGGCCGTCTTGACGCTCTGTTCAATCCACTTCCAGGTTTCCGGATAGTCCATCCCAACCACGGCCCGGTTAAGCCTCTCACTTGCAGGGAGTATCCCCAGGAGGATACGGTCCACTCGGTAACCCTTTTCCCGGGCCGCAAAGGCCCGTTCGGTTGCCTTCCTCCCTGTAGTGACGCAGGAATAGGTCACATCCTCCCGTGCGGGCAGCCCCCGGAGGACTTCCTCCCAGTCCCGAAACTGGGGCTGATAGCGTGGTGGGGCAAAGGCCGTGACCTCCAGGTGGCGGAACCCCGCCTCCACCAACTGCTCGATGACAAAGAGTTTTCCCTCTGCTGGAATGACCCGTTCCTCTGCCTGGAATCCGTCCCTCACCGTGATGTCGGAGAGGACAACCCTTTTAGGAAGCGGAATTTCCATATCTCCCTCTATATCGCGCCCCCTCTCCATGACTCATGAATTTCGAGGAAAAATCTGTATGGATTTTTGTATACAAAATTGTATATTTAAAGGCCTCCACCTTGTCAAGTCTTTTTTTCTCACTCCCATCTCAATGGAAGTCAAAAAGATCAAAGGGCAAGAATTCACACACCTTCAGGGTTCTCCCCGGTTTCCGGCCTTCGAGACGGTTCTGATGAGAACCTGCGTCTCGAGAGGAATCTCATTCCTGCCTCTACAAGAGAACCTCCCAAGGCGACGATCACCCCACCGACGTCCGTGAACAAGATAGGATGAAACATCATCAACCCCGCAGCCATAAACATGATCCGGGTGGCCCAGGAGATCCTGCGGAAGAAGAAGGCGTAGCCCTCAAAGCCAGCACTGAGAAAAAGGATTCCGAAGGAGGCCGAAAGTAAAGCCTGAACGACGCCTCCAGGATCTCCATGGCCAATGAGAGCCGGATTGTAAACAAAGAAAAAGGGCACAAGCAAAGAGACGAAGCCCAGACGGACGGCCTGATATGCCGTCATCAGTGGGTTCGCCTGTGCGATGCTTGCAGCCGCGTACGCTGCCAGTGCCACAGGGGGGGTTATGTAGGAGACAGACCCCCAATACACCAAAAAGAGATGGGCAGCCATCTCATCGATGCCGCTGTTGACCAGCGTCGGGGCGAGCAACATGGCCAGAAAGATATAACATGCCGAGATGGTGAGCCCTATGCCCAGTATGAAGCTAGTGAAGGCCCCCAGAAAGAGCAACAACAGGAGGTGTTCCCCGCCGAGGCGAGTCAATGCCCCGGAAAAGCCGTGGGCTGTCCCGGTGAGCGAAAGGGTCCCGATGATCATCCCTACGCCGATGAGGATCCCGGTCAGCTCCGTGAGGAGCCTCCCTGTTCCGTCGAGGAGGCTGCCCAACGACGACCGCCCTAAGCGCGAGGCCTTTTGCACGTTGGCCAAGACGAGCAACACCACCGTGGCATAGTAAGGAGCCAGCGCCTCGATTCGCAAGAAAAAGATACAATAGATTAGGACTGCCAAGGCGGCCATATAGAACCATCCGGACAACAGTGTCCGCCAAAGGGACGGGAGTTCCTCCCTAGGAAGTCCCCGAAGCCCCATCTTGGCCGCGTAGAAGTCGGTCTGGGCGAACAAGGACACCCAGTACAGAAAGACGGGCAGGGCCGCGGCCATGCAGACCTCAGCGTAACTCACTCCGATGAAGTCGGCCATGATGAAGGCAGTGATCCCCATCACGGGAGGTGTCAGGACCCCACCTTTGGACGCGCACGCCTCTATGGCCCCCGCATAATAGGCGGGGTAACCAAGGCGCTTCATGGTGGGGATGGTCACTGCACCCGTGGTCACCACATTGGCAATGGCACTGCCCGACATAGTGGCGAAGAACGCGCTGGACAATATGGAGACCTTGGCAGCACCGCCCCTGACACTCCCCAAGAGGGCGAGGCATAAGTTGATGAAGAAGTTTGCCGCACCGGTCGCCTGAAGCGCCACAGCAAAGATCATGTACCCCATCAGAAGCCGGCCGAAGACTTGAGTGGGTAATCCGAAGATGCTCTGCATGCTGAAAAGATGGAAGCCGAGAATTCGAGAGAGGCTATACTTCTTCGCCATGAGGATCCCCGGACAAAGATGAGCGAACAGGGGATAGATGCTGACCAACAGGATGGTGGAGGCCAGCAGCCATCCCCCTGTCCTGCGCACCGCCTCTATCACCAGAAACCACGTGATGAGTGCCAAAACCCGTCCTTCCACAGGGGGGACGATGGCCCATCCCTTGAGGATTATGTCCATGGTGTGGATGACCACGTACAGGGGGCCCAACAGGCTCGCCGCGGCCAGAATCACATCGTAGATCGGAACACGGTCCGTGGGGGCCTTCTGCGAGGCGGGAAAGATGAGGAAAGTGAGCGGGAGAAACGACCCGATCAAGCAAGCAAAGTACCCTATTTCGGGCATGACATAGCCTGCGATGACCACCTTGAAGACCGAAACCGCCGAGAGGAGCACGGCAAAGGCGGTCATTATGCGAAAAAACCATCGGTATCCCCCGCTGAGGTTTCGGTAACGGCTCGGCACGGGAGGGGCCATCTTGTGTTCATCTCCTCTCCGGGAAATGTCTCCGGAAGGACGAGGCTTGCCGGCGGATCTTCTCATGGTCATCGTCTCTTTTTTGGCTCAGGTGGGCGTTAGTCTTCTCTATCCACCTCGGCGTAACGCACAATGGCTTCTTTGGGAATCGGCGAAGGGAAGGGAGTCCCTTCGCCGCCATCTGGTTCCCTACTTCTTCTTAAAGGCAGTCACTCTGGCCTCAAACGCCTTCAGCTGCTCATGCTGCCAGCGATCCATGTTGGGGGTCCAGACACCCACTTCTTTGAAATAGCGCACCGCCCCTTCATGATAGGGGACAGGACTGGGGTCTTTGACCGCCTGCTCCAAAGTCCAAAGGGCAAGGGCCCTGTGCATCCCTTTATAGATTTCGTATCCTTCATGAAGCGCCTTGACCACCGCATAGATCAGATCGGGGTCCACGTGATCGTACGCCCAAAGCGAGTAAGGATATTGGCCTATCTCCATGCGCATCCCTTTGGGCAGACCCGGAGCCCTCTTGCAGACTCCCGGGGTGATCCAGGGGGCGCGTTTCTGAAGTCGCGCCCACCCTTCTTTGTCCTTGTGGGGCAGAAGGACCCACCCCGCCTTGTGGGGTCCTGCCTCCAATTCCTTGATCAATGGGGTCACCGTGGCCGCAAAGGCCACGTCCACCTTCCCCTCGATGAGGCCCTTCAAGCCCGCCACGTAACCCGAAATGGGAACCTTGACCACGTCCTTCCAGCCTATATTCCCAAATGCCATGATCCCCTCGGTACCGAGCATCCCAGCCGGCCATCCGGGCACATTGGGAATCCGCTTGCCCTTTAGATCCTTCGGATAACGGATGCCGGAATCCCCTCGGGTAAGCAGAGAGACGTAGAGGGTCATGCCCCTCCAGACCTGCCGAATGGGTTGTGGTCCCCACTCTTTGCTTCCGAATTCTGCAATCCCGTAGCTGGCACAGGTTCCCGTCGCGCCGGTGAGAATGCTTAGTTCGCTCTCCTTGTTCCGCAGAGGCAAAACCCGGGACACATCCGTATCATAGGGTTCCACCCGGACCTTCATGGGGGTCTTTCTTTCAATGGCCTCCCTGAAGCCGCTCGTGATGGTGTATCCTAAGGAACCCACCTTATACGAGGTAAAGGTGATCATCTTGGGGAGTTCCCCTCCATAGGACGGCGAGAAAGGGGAGGCCCAAGCCAGCAAAAGCACGCCCACCAAGATTCCACGCGTGAAACCTTTCATGGTCTTCCTCCTTACTTGTCTAGGATCAATCCTCTCCAAGCCCCCATTGCCACACCTTCAAGCGCTCTCGATCACCTCCTTCCGGTGCGGCCGCGGGATTGGCCCCTATGCCGCGGGCTGCTCCATCCCCGACCCTTGACATAACATGCACCCGCGCGCGTGCCCTCTCATCGCTTCCTCCCTTTCTGCCCCAGGTCTGACTCCGGAATCACCTTTGTCCTTTTGTAGCCCACCAAGACCCGCTCATCCTCTTTCCCCACAAGCTGGACCCTCGCCTCCACTCCCAACTTCTCCCTCAGCCTGGATACCACGGACTCCAGGAGCCTCTCGGGCCTTTTTCGCTTTTCCTCCGGGCACCCGATCCGGAGGATCAGCTCATGCTGCGGCTGTTGGGCGCTCTTTATCAGATAATACGGAGCAAAGAGGAGTTCCGGTATTCGGTAGATGACGTCCTCCACCTCGCTGGCAAAGACCCGCCTTTGTCCCACCAGGACGCTGTGATCGCTCCTCTCCAGCAAGACCATCCTCATAGATGTCCGGCCGCAGGGGCAGGGTTCAGTCTTCGCATACCCCAGGTCTCCGGTCCGGAAGCGGATCAAAGGTGTCCCCTCCATCATCAGGGACGTGACCACGAATTCCCCAACTTGTCCGCTCTCCGTGATCTCCTCCCCTCCCTCAGGATCGATCACCTCCACAAGAAAGGCGTCCTCCGGCACGTGAAATCCATCGGCCTGGGCAGGGCATGTGGCTGTGGGCAAAGCAGCGTCCGTGAAGGGATACGCCTCATAGAGCCGAGCTCCCCACAACTCTTGGAGGGCCTCCCTCAATGCCGGACTCAGGCGCTGTCCGGCGGTCAGGAGATACCGAAGCTCTGGAAGTAGCTCTCTAAGTGCGGCCCCGTATCGTTCAGTGATCTGCAAAAGGGGTCTCCCCGAGAGGTAGAAACCCTGGATGGGCAGCCATCGGGGGAGCACCTCTATGGGAAAGACCTCCTCGCCTGGAAGGGGCATGGCGAAGTGATAGACCGACATGCTCGCTTGGCGGAGACCTTCGAGCAGCCCCCGAGCAAAGGCGTTCCAGGTCCCCATGGTGGCGCAGGCCACACTATCCCCCCTCCGGCCTCCGATCTGGTGCCAGATCCTCGCCACCAATCCTCCCAACACCCTTAGGTCCCGCGCCGTCAAACCGTAGACCGAAGGCACACCCGTGGTGCCCCCCGTTCGGCTCAAGCATGCGATCTCTTCGGGGTCCACGCACAAAAGTCCTCCGTAAGGATCCCGAAGGCGCTCCCTCTCCTGACGGATCTCATCTTTGCAAGTCAGTGGAACCCTTTCACGGAACTCCTTCCAACCCCGGAGGTCCGAGGGATTCAACACATGCTGCTCGAACTTTCTTCCATAGAATGAAGAGTGGCTGACAATCCACTCCAAGCGAGCCTTGAGCCGCTCCCACTGCCTCCTGCGTATCTCTTCCCTGGGAAGGGTCTCCCACCCCGCCGGAAAGGGGCTTTCCTTAGTATCCGGCTCCATCTAAGATCTCCCAAGAGCCTACGTTGCTCTGGCCTCCTAAGAGGACTCCATCAGTTCCCTGGCGATGATCCTCTGTTGGATCTCGGACGTGCCCCCTCCGATCTGACAGAGCTTGGCATCCCGCAGATAGCGTTCCACAGGGTACTCTGAGATATACCCGTACCCCCCATGGATCTGGACAGCCTCCAAGGCGCTCTTGACGGCGATTTCCGAAGCGAACCACTTGGCGATGGAGGCTTCCTTGGTGACCTTTTTGCCTCGCTGGCAGAGCCACACGACCTTATGGGCATAGGTCCTCGCCACTTCGAGGCCCACCGCCATCTCGGCCAACTTTGCCTGGATGAGCTGAAACGAAGCGATGGGTCTTCCGAACTGGATGCGTTCCCTTGAATATCGCACGGAGGCCTCGAGACATGCCTGGGTGATCCCCGTGGCTGTGGCCGCCGCCAACACCCGTTCGGCATCCAAGATCTGGAACATATGGATAAAACCCTCGTCCTCGGTCCCTAGGATCCGTTCCTCCTCGGCCACCACCTCCTCCAGGAGGACCTCCCCGGTGGGCGAGCATCGCATCCCGAGCTTTTCGAGGGGCCTCCCCGTGCTCAATCCCTCCATCCCTCGCTCCAGAAGGAAATTGGTCCCTCCATGGAGTTGCCTCCCCCCGCGGGTCCGGGCCATCACGATGAAGTAGTCCGCCAGCGGGGCATTGGTGATGAAGGTCTTGGTCCCCCGGAGGACAAAACGCCCCTCTTTCTTCACCGCTCTAGTCCGGATACCCAGCGTATCCGAGCCAGCCGCCGGCTCGGTGAGACAGAAGGAGGCCAGCTTCTCTCCCTTGACCACTGGAGGAATGTATCTTTTCTTCTGTTCCTCGGTCCCCAACAAGGAAAGGAAATAGCAGAAGTTGAGGGCGCAGATGGCAACCGACATCCCCATCCCCGCGGCCGATCGGCACAGCTCCTCTTTGATGATATAGAAGGCCAGGAGGTCTGCCCCTCCGCCCCCATACTCGGGAGGCACGAGGGCCCCCACGAAACCTTCTCTGCCCGCCTTCTTGTAAACATCCATGGGAAAACGGGCCTCTCGATCGATCGCCGCAGCAATGGGATCCAACTCCTGCACACAGAACCTGCGGATGCTGCGGCGGATCATTCTATGTTCCTCGGACAGGGAGAAATCCATCACTCCTCTCCACCAGAAGAAGAAAACGGAGGTCCCCCTTGGGCGGGAGGGAACCCATGGCCGGGCCCTCGTTGGGGACCGCGGCCCGACCCCGGGGGGCCTGCGTAGGCCTGTACGATCTCCAGGAATCTTCGGGCCTCCTCCCCCCGGGCCACCAGGGAGGTGTCCCTCCAGTGCCGCCGTCTGACGGCCACCCGGCAAAACTCGCCTGCCGACCCCTCAATGCGGTCTTGGGCATCGGGGGGCCCCGCACTCCACGGTCGACCAGAGGGCAGCTCCAGATCGACCCGAAGGGGGGATTCTGGAGGATCCAACCCGTGGATACCATAAGCATAGGGTCGCGCCAGATAGGCCAACAGGGCGATATGGCGAAGCCGGTCCGTATCCGGACACTCTGCCCCCACCGCCTCATAACAATCGAGTCCGTGGGCCCAGGTCTCCATGAGTCGCGCTGTGGCGAAACTGCGGGCGCTCATGGGCCTTGCAAACCAGGGAAGCCTTTCTCGGGGATCACAGCGGCTCAGGGCCTTGAGCAGCCCTTGGCGCGCTTCCCTCCACCACAGGAAGACCTCTTTGGGCCGCATGGAACGGCCTCTCCGCAGTCCGATGGCGTTGAACCCCCCTCGCATTCGGGCAGCGGTCTCCAGGGGAGAGCGGTCCCCTCCCAGGACGGCCAGTGCCACCTCGTCGATGTGAGCCAAGTGGGAGATGGAGTCCCGAACGGTCCAGCCCTCTGCCGGTGTAGGAAGCCCCCACGACCTCTCATCGAGGGATTGAAGGAGACGATCCAGAGACTCCTGCTCCTGTCTCAAATCGACCAAGATCTCTTCCATGGCGTTTTCCTCTTTCGGAGCGGCCTCAGATAAGTCATTCGAATGAAGAAATAAGGTTTTTTCGCTGTCTCCAAGGAGCTGTAATTTATTATCCGTGGCAGAAGCTACGCCCTCCGTTCCCTTGGGACCTCAGGGCCGTCGTGGAGGGGCCGGAAGTAATGTATGTCCATGATGCTTCCCTGGCGTTCTTCCGCAAGGACGGCCCTCACCCGCATCCCGATTTCCAATCGGTCTGGGTCGACCTCGCCTAGGAGGTGTAGGAGGCCGGTGTCTGCACCGTCCAGGCGGATGATCCCGAAAAGGAGAGGCTGAATCCGAGGATGGATGTCCAGGACATAGCGGGGGCGAGTATAGCTCAGGAGCGTCCCTTTCGGCCCCACCTCCACCCATTGGTGTAGCCTGCGGAAACATCGACCACAGATCCCCTCTGGAGGTAGATAGACCGTCTGGCACTGGCTGCAACGAATGCCCAAGATGCGGCCCTCGTCTCGAAGAGCCTTGAAGAAATGCGAAGCCACCGGGCCCGGAAAGTAGCGGTAGGGCATCACGAGACGCCCCTCCGCCGCATATGGATCCAGGCTGAGGATGCGGAATCTAGGGGCAGGGGCCACTCGACGGACCAGGTCTCTATAGGAAGTCGGTCTCGGCCCCCTCATGGTGATCCTCCCCTCTTTTCATTCTCCTCAATGGCACGAAAGTGAAGGATATCCTCCATGGTCCCCTCCCGTTCCGAGGGAGGACGAAATACCGCCTCCACGCGCATCCCCTGCCTGACCCTTTGGGCAGTGCTCTCTTCCAACCTATGAAAGAAGGCAACATCTGAAGCCCCATCCAGGACTATGGAAGCAAGGGTATAGGGGACCGGGCGCATCCCCCCAATGCCAGCATCGTACATGGGGTCCACCACATGGCTGAAGGAGATGACTGTCCCTCGAGGGGAAAGCTCCACCCAGTCCGTCCCCATGGCCACGTGGCAGCGACCACACACCGGAGTGGGGGGCAGTTGATGACGACCGCAGCGGGGACAGCGATTGGCCAGGATCTTGCCTGCCTTCAGACCACGTAGAAACTCTCCCAGGTGGGGACCCGCGCTCCACCGATAGCGGAGGTCCATGATATGGATGATCTCCAAGAGCTGCTCATCCACAGTCTCCTCCTTCAAGGTCGATCCTTGGACAGGAGAAAGATCACGATCCAGTGACAAGCCCCCCATGCGCTGGCCAAGGCTGTCCGGACTTCCTTGTGGACCTGCCTCTCTCCACCCTCCCCCCGAATCTGAAGGGCGGCCTCCGCCACCCGAATGACGCCCGAAGCCCCGATGGGATTGGTGGAGACCACTCCTCCAGATGGCTCTATGGGGATGGGCCCATCGAGGCGAATGAGTTCCTTTTCCACCAGTCTCCATGCCCTTCCCTTCTCGCAGATGGAGAAGAGCTCCATCCAGGGTAGAAGGGCCCAGGAGGAAGGGGTATAAAGCTCCCAGACATCGATCTCCCTGGAGGGGTGGCCAATGCCGTTTCTATTGTAGAGCCTTGAAGCGGCCACCTCGATGGCTGTGGGTCCTGGTGCCGGTTCCACACAACCCCCCCTCCAGACGGATTGCTCTCGATGGGCCGTCTCTGTATCCACGATCCACACTGGAGGTTTGGGAGACCTGCGGGCGCGCCCTTCATTGCTCAACACCAAGGCGCAGGCGCCGCACGATGTGGGGGACATATGAAGGAGACGGACAGGCCAGACCAGCACCCGGGATGCCAGGACGTCCTCCACAGTGAGATCCAGTTTCAGGTGGGAGTAGGGGTTTCTGCGGGCATGGTCCGCCATGATCACCCTCGCCAAGGCCGCTGGCTCCTCCCCACACCCGGCCTCCTGCATGTACTGGAGGGCCATGGATGCGAAGATCCCCACCGCTCCCGCCGCAAGACCTCGATCGTAAAATGGCTCCCTTGCCGTGGCCAAGGCCGCGATGGAGGGGGTCGCGTCCTGCTTCTGCCAACCGATGACCAGCACGGTCTCAAAGACCCCAGAGGCGATATGATGCCATGCGGCTGCAACCGCAGTGCCGCCGCTGGTCCCTCCAGTGTTCAGCTTGAAGCCGGGTCTCCCGTACATGCCCGCTCCGTCCACGGACATGGCATCGGCCAAGTAGTGCCCCTCGAAGAGGTCCATGTTGGTCATGAGGACCGTATCGATCTCATGGATGTTCATTTCAGCGTCCTGGAGGGCACGCTCCACGGCCTCATGGATCATCTCCTCGTGGTTCACGTCGGGACGCATGTACTGATGTTCGGTCTGCCCGATCCCCACGATCGCCACCCTCTCAGGCATCACCACCCCCTACGGAGGACCAGCACGCAGTGCATCTGCCCACAGGCTCCCCCGGTTCCGTGTACGAGGGCCCTCTCGGCTCCCTCCACCTGGCGGGCCCCGGCCTCCCCCCTGAGCTGGAGAGTGGCCTCCACAGCCCGGTTGAGCCCGGCCACGTTGACGGGCACCCCGGAAAGGAGCCCCCCAGAGGGGTTCACCGGAATCTCACCCCCGAGGGAACTCGCCCCTGAATCGAGCAATTGTCCTCCTTCCCCGGGCCCGCACAGCCCGAGGCCTTCCGTCCAGAGGAGTTCCTGATAGGCGAAATATTCCGAGAGTTCCACCACATGGAGGTCCCTTGGGGGATCGTCGATCCCCGCCATGGCATAGGCCCGTCGCGCTGCCTCCCTCAAGGCACTAGGATCGGCCAGATCCCTGTAGCCTGGGTAATGCCGGTCATAGGAACTACCCAATCCCTCGATCATTACAGGCTTATCCGTCCAGCGTCTCGCCTTTCCTTCCTCAGCCAAGATCACGGCGCAGGCCCCGTCAGCCACTGGCTTGGTCTCCATCTCATGGATGGGATCAGCCAGATAGGGGGAGGCCAACACCTCCTCCACGGAGACCGACCCCTGAGCCAAGGCCTTGGGATTGAGGCAGGAGCATCTCCGACTCTTGACCACGACTCGGGCGCACTGTTCGGGGAGGATGCCGTAACGTCTCATGTAGATACGGGCCTGAAGAGCGGCGCAAGAGGTGAAATCCATTCCCAAGGGCCTGCTGAAGAGGGGCTCCATCCCCATGTTCTCCACCAGTCTCCCATCCACCTGCGATTCTTTGGTGTGGGCTACCACCAGGACACAATCGTAGTGTCCTCCCATAATGCATAAGGTTGCATAATAGAGGGCATAGGCCCCATCGACGGCCACCTTTTCTTCAGGCCTCAAGTGCCCGCCAGCCCCGTCTATGATATTCTTGCTGGAGATGGTCCAGCCGTCCCAATGATCCTGGGAACAGCTGATGGTGGCGTCAATTCCTTTGCCGTCCTCCCTGAATTGCAGCCCGGATACAGAGAGGACCTCCTGTACGGGTTCCAATGCCAGGTCTTGAAGGTGTTGGCTGGGTTTGGAGGATTCGTACCGCGTTTGAGCTACAGCCACCACGGCGACCCCTCTGGGCATCTCTCCTTCTCCCTCGAGCCTCTTTGTTCAGTCGTCCCCGGCAAACACAGGTTGTCATCCTTTGAGCAGTTCCCTGGCGATGATCAGGCGCTGAATCTCGCTGGTCCCTTCGTAGATTCGAGTCACCCGGGCGTCCCTGTAGATACGTTCCACCTCACATTCCTTCATGTAGCCCATCCCGCCATGGATCTGGAGGGCCATGTCGGCCACGCGGCAAAGCATCTCCGTGCAGAAAAGCTTGGCCATGGCCGACTCCATGACAACGTCCCGACCCTGGTCCTTCTCCCACGCGGCCCGGTAGACCATCTGTCTTGCCGCATAGATCTCTGTGGCCATCTGGGCGAGCATCCCTTGAATCAGCTGGAACCGGCCAATGGGACGGCCGAATTGGACCCTCTGTTTGGCATGATCTCTGGCCAACTCCAGAGCCTTTTGAGCCGACCCTACCGCGGATGCAGCCAGGGTGAGCCGTCCTTTATCCAGGACCTTCATGGCGGATCGGAACCCTCGGCCTATCATGGCCTCCCCCCCGATGACGTTCTCCACCGGGATCTCGCAATCCTCGAAAATCAGCTCTGTAGTGGGGCTGCCGCGAAGGCCCATCTTCCTCTCTTCCTTCCCCACGGAGAATCCGCGGGTCCCTCTCTCCACCAGGAAGGCCGTAATTCCACCTCGGGCTCGTCGTTCCGGATCCGTCAGGGCGATCACGGTGACCAAATCCGCGATGGAGCCATTGGTAATGAAGATCTTCCGCCCGTTGAGGATGAAGCGATCTCCACGCCGTACGGCCCGGGTCCGGATGGATGCGGCATCGGAACCCGCCTCGGGCTCGGTCAGGGCGAAGGAGATGATCTTCCTTCCAGAGGCGATCTCCGGGAGGTAGATACACTTCTGGCGCTCGGTCCCATCGAAGACAATGGCCAAGGAACCGATACCGTTGTTGGTACTGAATCGGGTTCGAACGGCGGTGTTCACACGGCCCATCTCCTCGTAGACCAAGCACTCCCCCAATGTGCTGAGACCGAGCCCCCCGTAGGCCTCAGGAATGGCCATTCCGAAGAGCCCCAACTGCCTCATCTTCTCTACGATCCCCTCGGGGACCTCTTCCTCTTCCTCGATCTGCTGCCAGAGGGGCTCCACGTCCTGTTCCACGAACTTTCGGATCGTGGACTGCATGATGCGGAGATCCTGAGGGATCTCAAAATCCATCCTTTCCGCCCTCCATCGATGCTCAAAGGCTCATCGGCCCATTGGGAGAAGAATATTGTATACAATTTTGCGTATTATCATGGAGAGCTCTCCGAGTCAACCGCGCGGAGAGGCCCCGGCAGTGTCTTATCTCAGCCTGTGCCGGGCTTTCGCAAGGGTGCCACAGGCGCGTTCTGTGCGTTTATGCACGCGGCTGGAATTTTCCTCTTCCTTTGGTTTGTTCCCTATCTCCCCTTCCACCGGGGCTTTCTCTTTTCAGCAAACGCCCTCGGCCCCTCCACTGCATCCTCAGACTCCCTCAATATGGTCATCCCCGGAAAGACGGTCCCAATGGCCTCCTGCAGGCCCATATCCATACCGCGAAGCGCTGCCTCCTTGCTCGCCCTCACGGCCAATGGAGAACATTCCAGGATCTCGGATGCCCAGCGTTGGGCAGCGGCCATAAGCTCCTTGCTCGGCACCACCTCGTTGACCAAGCCCATTGCCTCGGCCTCTTGGGCCGAGAACCTTCGCCCTGTGAGGATCATCCCCATGGCCAGGTGATATGGAATATGTCTCGGCAGGCGATGGACACCTCCTGCACCGGCCATCAAGCCCACCCTTGGCTCTGGCAGCCCGAAGGACGCGTGCTCTGCGGCCACGATCAGATCGCAGGCCAGCACGATCTCGAACCCCCCGCCCAAGGCTAGGCCATTGACCGCGGCTATAATGGGTTTAAAGCAGTCGAAGCGCCGAGTGATTCCTCCAAATCCCCCCTTCAGGGAGTCAAGTCCTTTCCTCAAGGCCTCATATCCATGCTGTGCCTGCCACTTGAGGTCGTTTCCGGCGCAGAAGGCCTTGTCTCCTTCCCCGGTGACAATGGCCACCCATGCATCGGGGTCCTCGCAGAACTCATTGAAGGCCTCGTCCATCTCCTTACAGGCAGGGGGATGGAGAGCGTTTCTAACCTCTGGGCGGTTGATGGTCACAATGGTGATGTGGTCCTTCTTCTCCACTCGAATGAATTCATAGCGGCTCATTCCCCTTACCTCCTCTGTGGATCCTGACCCCTTTCGGAAGACCGAGGTTCACCCCTCACAGTCCCAGTTCTTTGGCAATGATCAGATGTTGAATCTCCGAAGTGCCCTCGGTCACCGTGAAGAGGCGTGCATCCCTCCAGTAACGCTGGATGGGATATTCCATCATGTAACCATAGCCCCCGAAGAGCTGCATTCCGTCGCTGGCGATCTTCTGTAAGGCCTCGGAGCAGAACAGCTTCACCATAGAGGCCTCCTTCATGCACAGCTTTCCACGGTCGTGGAGCCATGCCACCTTGTAAGTAAAGGTGCGCATGATCTCGATGTTCATGGCCATCTCCGCCAGTTTGAACCTGTTTACCTGAAACCGGCCGATGGGCCGTCCGAACTGAAACCGCTCTCTGGCGTAGGCGCTCGAGGCCTCGAAGATCGCTTGGGCCAGACCAGTACATCGGGCCCCGTAGGTGATGCGACCGGAACGAAGGGTGTCCTCGAGTTTGGCGAAGCCTCCGCCTTCCTGGCCTCCCAACAACTGCTCCGCGGGGACTCTGCAGTCTTCGAAGAAGAGCTCGCCGGTCTCGGAGGGTCGGTTCCCCACCTTGCTGAGTTTTCTTCCCTTCCGAAATCCCGGGGTCCCATCTTCCACGATGAAGAGGCTGACCCCCTCTCCTCTTCGGGTGGGATCCGTGTAGGCCGCCACCATAACAAAATCCGCAATGGGGGCATTTGTAATGAATGTCTTGGACCCGTTGATCACATAATGATCGCCCGAGCGGACCGCGCGGGTGCGGATTCCGGCCGCATCCGACCCCGCATCGGGCTCGGTGAGCCCGAAAGCGGCGATTTTGCGTCCTCGTACAGCTGGGACCAGATACCTCTGTTTCTGCTCTTCCGTACCGTATTGAAGGATGGGATAGGTCCCCAACCCCCCCTGAACCAGAAAGGCGGAGCAGATCCCCGCTGATACGCGACAAAGTTCTTCCACATAAATGCACTCGGCGATCTTGTCCGCACCGGGACCCCCGTATTCCTCGGGAAAGGTCACGCACAGAAACCCCAGATCCCCCATCTTCGGGAAGAGATGAACAGGAAATGTCTCCGTCTCCTCGGCCTCCTCCACCAAGGGGGAGATCTCCTTCTCCGCGAAGCGACGTATGGCCTCGCGAAAGACAACGTGTTCCTCGGTAAGTTCGAAATCCATACCATTTTCCTCCCAAATTTGTCCTTCCGTGTTCAGGGTGTCGACGAAATCCTCCGATCTCGCAGGAACATCCCGTAGGGATCCACCTCCTCCCTCAAGATACGGAGTTCCTCCTCGGTGGGCTCCGGAATCTCCACCAGATAAGGAGAGACCCGCAGAGACCATTGGATCTCCCGCCGGACCTCCTCCACGGTCACCCCGGGGTAGACTCCCTCCAAGACCATCTCCCGGCTCTCCGGGTCGAAACCGAAAAGCCCCAATGTGGTCACCACTTGATCTGGACCTCTCCGAGGGGGAAGTCCGGCCTGGAGGCGGGTCTCGCCTCCACCCAAGTGTCCCGGGGTGGTGATGAAATCTATTCTGTGCGGAAATCTGCGCGGATCGTGTTCCATCATAAGGATGAGTCTTGGGGCCAGGCTCCCGAAGTCGCAGGCCCCCCCACTTCCTGCAAGCCGCACATTGGGGGACTCATAGGGCCCGATGCAGGTGGTGTTGATGTTTCCGTATCGATCCACACTATGGGCGCTGAGCATCCCCACATCGGCACGTCCTCCGTGCAGAAGTGCCCCCAGAGTATCGAAGACATCACCTGCCAGTTCCGAGGCGGCCAAGAGTGTGGGATCCGAGGCGATCAAGGGGATCCTGGGCGGAAGTGCTGAACAGACAAGTCCCCCCTCGAAGAGGAGGACCGAGCGGGGGGTATGGGACCTCTTGGCGAAGAGGGCAGCAGGGATGGGCCAATAGGTGCCCACGAAGACCCTCTCGCCGTCGCGGATAAGGCGTCCTGCCGCCACCACCATCCGCTCCCTGTCCGAAGGCTTACGATCCGAAGCCACGCCATCCATCACGGCTCACCGAAACCCTCATAGAGGCCGTAGGAGACCGAAGAGGACACCCGCCTTCCACCGCGCAGGGCTGTCAAACGATCCTTTCCGAGAAGCTTCAAGTATTCCTTCCTATTTTTTGTTTTAAGGATCCATTTTTTCAAAAATTGTTTAAATCCGCCCTCTGTCCGAGTTTCCCTCTCGTACTCCGCGGCGAAGCGCCAATCTCGGTCATAGTAGCCCTGAATGTAGGAGGGATGGGCTCCCCAAGGCTCTTCGACCACAGCGCAGCATCGAAACCCTGGGATCAGTGTCCTGTTGGGATCCGTGCGGATTTTGTCTTCCTCCACGATCTCCTCAGCGCAGACGATGACTCGATCGCAGCACTGCAGTCCGTACTTGGTGGGACCCAAAAGCCCCCAAGCCTGGCCGTTGCCCCGTGGATCGGACCGTTGGAGCTGGACGATGCCCACATCGTGCCGAAGGGGCGCGATGAGGCAGACCGGCCCGTCTCCAAAGGGCGAGTCCATGACCCGAAGCTTTCGGTCGCCCAGAAACCCTTGTTTTTCCAGGTAGCTGGACCCAAGCATGGTCTTGGTGGCCACAAAGGGAAGATTCAGCGCTCCGGCGAAGTAGGCCAAGCTCAGCCCCAAGAGGGAGTACTCCTCCAGTTCTAGGGGATGTGGTATCCCTCGCTCCACGGCCCGTCGAAAGGCATGGGTCGGTGCGGGAATCGGATTCCAACAATAGGACGTGATGAGGCGTCTCACACAGCCAGCCCCGATGAGCTGATCCACCAAAAGTGTCCCCGCCGCTGTAGAAAGGGTGAGGTCGCGCTTCCCTTGTCGAATGATCTCATGGGCTGCTGCATAGGGCTCCCCGTGCAGAAACCCTCCCAGGTACAGGACGTCTCCGTCTCGCACGAAACGGCTCACCGCCTCTTCCATGGTCATTCGCTTATCTTTGTCGGAGAAGGAAGGGGGCATGGTTACTCCAGCTCTCGCAGATCGTCGAACCTCTCCATCATCCGGGGAAGAACCTCTTGGTTGGCGGCTCCATCATCCTAATCCAATATTGTAAACATTATTGTTTACCTTTTATGCCCGTTTCCTTCAAGGGTGTCAAGTGAATGGTCGAGAGGGAGACATATTGTTTCCCCTTGGCAAAGAAGACGGGGTGGGGTATTCATGTTAAGAAGCACGGACGGGGAAGGGACACAACCGAGGAGGAGAAGCCCATGGATGATAGGACGATCCGTGAGGTCCTTGAGGAAGCCCAAGTCATTGCCGTGGTGGGACTTTCACCCAACCCCGCACGACCCAGCCACCGTGTGGCGGCTTACCTGAAGGAACAGGGGTATCGAATCATCCCGGTTCGACCCAATGTGAAGGAGGTCTTGGGAGAGAGGGCCTATCCTTCCTTGGAAGAGATCCCTCCGGAGATTCGTGTGGATGTGGTGGACGTCTTCCGAAGGCCTGAGGAGGTGCTTCCCATAGCCGAGGCAGCGGTGGCATTGGGAGCCAAGGTCCTCTGGCTCCAAGAAGGGGTCGTCAACCCTCAAGCAGCAGAAAAGGCCCAATCCGCTGGACTGAAGGTGATCATGGACCGATGCATGCTCAAGGAGCATCGAAGGCTCATGGCCCACGAGGGTTAAGCTCCGCCACCACCAGGGAATGGAGGAATTTCCATGAAGGATCTGCGGGAGATATATCGAACGGTGATGGGGGACCACTTTCCCGAGGAGATGATCATTCGGCTAGGTCCGGATCGACTGGTCTTTCGAAAGAGGACGTGGAGGCTCAAGGATCCGGAAACCGGCCGCATACAACATCGAGGGCTCCGTTACGGGGAAAATCCCGGCCAGGAGGCGGCCCTCTACGAATGGGTGGGAGGCAACCTCACTTTGGGCAACGCCCAGTATGTGGATCCGGGCAACGGGATGGTCAGTGCCATCTCTGAGGAGGAGATGCTTCAGGCCGGAAAGCATCCGGGCAAGATCAACCTCACGGACGTGGATCGGGCCCTGCAGATTCTCCGCTACCTGGATCGTGGCCCTGCCGCGGTCATCATGAAGCACAACAACCCCTCGGGAGCGGCCTACGGCAAGACTCTGGCCCAAGCTTATCACCGGGCATACATGGCCGACCGCATCGCGGCCTTCGGGGGGGCCTTGGTGGTCAACCGGCCTGTGGATCTGGAGACGGCCGAGGGTATTGGAGATCACTACCTAGAGGTGGTAGCAGCCCCGGACTACGAGGAGGGAGTCCTTGCACTGCTGGCCCGAAGAAAGAACCTCCGGGTCCTCAAGTTGCCCCGCATGGATCGACTCCTGGAGTTCGCTCACCTGCGGTTCCTGGAGTTTACCTCCTTGATGGACGGCGGGATCATCGTCCAGCAGTCGGCCGTCAACACCATCCGGAGCACGGAGGACCTGAGGCCTGCTGAGGCCGTCTATGAGGGGAAGACGATCCGATGCATCAGGGAGCCCACCCCACGAGAGGTGGAGGACCTCATTTTCGGCTGGGCTGTGGAACAAGGGGTGACCTCTAACTCGGTCCTCTACGCCAAAGACGGGGTCACGGTAGGCATCGGCACGGGAGAGCAGGATCGAGTGGGTGTAGCCGAGATCGCCGTCTTTAAGGCCTACACCAAGTACAAGGACCGGATCTGTTTCGAGCGCTTGGGCATTCCCTACAAGACCCTCGAGGCAGAGGTCGCTCAGGGGAAAAGAGACCCTTCTCTCAAAGAGGAGATCGACCACGAGGCCCAACGGGAGCACGGCGGTCTGCTGGGGGCTGTAATGGTCTCCGATGCCTTCTTCCCGTTTCGGGACGGGGTGGATGTGGCCATCAAGGAAGGGATTACGGCCATTGCACATCCCGGAGGATCCGAGAGAGACTACGAATCCATCCTCGCCTGCAACGAAGCATCCCCCCCAGTGGCCATGGTCTTTACGGGGCAAAGGGCATTCCGACACTGAATCAGACAGAAAGGAGCAAAGATCCCATGACCGAGACCCTCATCCTGGAGAAAAACAAAGGTGTCTTCCTCCTTCATCTCAACGACCCAGCTACCCGCAACGCCCTCAGTTATCGCATGGCCTCGGAATTCGAACGTGCTCTTCAGCAGATCGCCAGGGATCCCGATGCCCGGTTCCTTATCCTGACGGGCCAAGGTCCCGCCTTCTGCAGCGGGGGCGATTTCGGCTCCGTGATCCGGGAGCTGGAGGAAGCCCCTCTGGAGCAAAAATCCTCCCCTTACCGCTTTTACAATCGCTTCCTCGCCATCCGAGAACTGAGTATCCCTACCTTGGCCGCCGTCAATGGCCATGCTGTGGGGGCGGGGTTCTGCCTGGCCCTGGCCTGCGACATGAGAATCGCATCCACGAGGGCGGAGTTCATTATGAGCTTTTTGAAACTGGGGCTCCATCCTGGCATGGGGGCCACACATCTCCTCCCCCGGGCCGTGGGAACCTCCAGGGCCTTTGAGATCCTCTTGACAGGGAGACGCATCTCTGCCCAAGAGGCCCTCCAAATGGGATTGGTGAACGAGGTGGTGGAGCCTGAGGAACTCCTTCCCCGGGCCAAAGCCCTGGCGGAAAAGATAGCTGCCCTTCCGCCCCTTCCCGTTCAGTACATGAAGCGGTCCCTCTATCTGGGAGCAAAGGCGGACCTCAATGACGTGCTGCCTTTTGAGGGATATGCTCAGGTCCTTTGTTCAGAGACCGCCGCGTTTCGAGAAGGGGTTCGCGCCTTTAGGGAGAAGAGGGCCCCTCGGTGGCCCAATCCCGAGGAGACCTGAACCAGACCACGACTCTCCCTTCTGCCCCGGGACTGGAGCCTCAATCCAACTTCAGGCCTTTGGGGATCGGTCTTCCTCGGTGGTAGAGGTTTCCAGACTCGTCCCACTGAAAGCCCCCCCTTGCGATCTCTTCGATGGTTCGAGGAAAGATCACCCAATCGCCCGCTTTCTTGAGTCGTTCCTGATTATACGACTCCGCGGCCTTGAGGTCCTCGGCACGACTCAGATCCCACTCAGGTAAAAGCATCACCTCCATGGGAGCAGAGATCATAAGGAGCCTTCCACCGTCCACCTCTGGCTCGATGAGATGGGTCGAGGATCGAAGGGTCCGTTCGCCGGCCAGGATCGCATCTCGAACGGCGTGATCTCCCGTGTATTTCCTTGTTCCGTCCGGATTCTCGATGGAGAGGTCGGCGGGGTGGACGTTTATCCCGATGAAGGCCTCGATGAGGGGTTCGGTGGCGATGCTCATATATCCACCGTACGCGGCCACACGCACCCCGTAGGGAGAGAGGGCACGGACAGTCTCCTCGTCGAAAAGCCGGCGGACAGCCATGTCGCGACGCGACGCACCGCGACTTCGGCAAAAGGCCTCCAGATCCCGGACGACCACAGGGAGGTCGTAATCCTTGCCGATCTGGACTGCCTGACTCTCCACTCGATCCGTAAAAAGCACCACCACCTCGAAAGGAGAGGCCCCTTCCTTGGTCTGCAAGGTCCTCTGGTGTTCGATGATCTTTCGGATGTTGGTCCCGGAGCCGGACATCAGGCCCGCCACCCTAAGGACGCCCATGGACGGGTCGTGAAGTGGGGTGAGCATCTCCAGACTCCTTTTGCAGCCCCGAGCCCGAAATGGGGTCGGGCCTGGGCCATCCTCACTGAATCTCCTCTTCGTCCCGATAGATCTTTGGCTCCCCTTCTTGATACCCTTCAGGTCGCCACTTCAACCCGCACAGTTTACAGTAACCCTCCTCGTCCACCACCCCTATGCAGGCCCCGTCCGCACACAGGATCCTCTCGGGTAGACCCTCCTCTGTCTCCTTCTCCTCCTCGGCCTTCTCCTCACCGAGAGGTTCCTCCGCTGCAGAAGCCTCCTCGGCCTGCATGGGATGGGGCTCTTCCACGAGGGGCTCGGAGCCCCCCTTCTGGGATTGGACCCTTCCGCAGAGCCGGCACACACCGTCCTCCCCCACTAGGCCGATGCAGGCTTCGTCTTCGCAGAGAATCCTCTCTTCCGGAGGAAGAGGTGGTTCTACTTCCTCCTGTTCAAGTCTTTGGAGGTCTCTCCGAAGCCTTTCCCAGATCTCCTGCGCCTTCCTCCCCTTCACCTCCACTTTCCTCCTTGGCCCAGTGGGCGGCCAGCCTCCGGGAGACGGATCGCAGTCTCCTAACCACCCTCTCCTTTCCCAGGATCACCAGTATGTCAAAGAGTCCGGGCCCCACGGTCTGGCCTGTAACCGCTGCCCGGATTCCATTGATCAGGATCCCCGCCTTGATCCCCCACTCCTGGGCGGCCTCCCGCACCGTCTCCTCGGTGGAGCCCAGATCGAATGGTTCCAGGCATTCCAACTTATCGGCCAGAAGGGAAAGCCATCGAGCCAGCTGTTTATCCTTGAGGAGGTTCTTCTTCCAGGCCTTCTCCTCCATGGGGTATTCATCCGAAAAGTAGGGACGACCGAGGGTGCCAAAATCCTTGGTAGTGAAATAGCGGACTCGCAGGAGATCCACAGCGGCCAAAAACCATCCACGACGCTCTCCGGCATACGCCGGGTCCCAGAGGCCTTCCTCGCGAAGCACCTCCTCCACGTAAGGGATCAGTTCCTCCAGGGGCATGGTGCGAAGATAGTGGGCGTTGATGTTGATGGCTTTGGGATCCGTGAAGAATCGAGGATTGTCGGGGTCGTAATTGAAGACCGAGTTGGCCCGGGAGAGGCGCTCCAAGGAAAAGGCCTCGATCAATTCTTCCCGGGAGAAGATCTCCCGATCGTCCCCTGGGGACCACCCCAGCAGTGCCATAAAGTTGCAAAAGGCCCAGGGGAGGAAGCCCTTCTCGCGATAGTATCGGACGGTCACCACGTCTCCATGGACCCTCTTGGAGATCTTCCTCCGCTTGGGGTCCAGGGTGAGGGACATGTGAGCGAAAAGTGGGACCGGCCAACCCAAGGCCTGATATAGAAGGACCTGCTTGGGGGTGTTGGCTCTATGATCCTGTCCTCGAATTACATGAGTGATCCGATCCCGATGGTCATCCACCATGTTGGAGAGGATGTAGACGGGAAGCCCGTTGGACCGCAGGATAATGAAGTCCTCGATATCTCGATAGGCCCTTTCTTCTCTACCGAAGACCACATCTTGGTAGACCACGCTTCCCTCTTGGCGGGGAACGCGGAACCGAATCACGAACGGATCCCCCCTTTTCTCACGTTCCTCGGCCTCCTCCGGGGGCATCCTTCGGCACGTCCCGTCGTAGCGATATGGGCGTCGTTCCCTCTTGGCCTCCTCTCTCTTGGCCTCCAGTTCTTCTTTGGTACAGAAACAGCGGTAGGCGTGCCCCGTCTCGAGGAGACACCTGGCCACCCTTTTGTGCTCCTCTACGTGCTCGGACTGAAGGTAGGGCCCTTCATCCCAATCGATCCCCATCCATTGAAGCCCGTCGAGAATTTCTTGAATGGCATCTTGGGTGGACCGCTCCACGTCAGTATCCTCGATGCGAAGGACGAAGGTTCCCCCATGTTTTCGGGCGAAGAGCCAGTTGTACAGGGCGGTCCTGGCACCTCCGATATGAAGATAACCTGTGGGAGAAGGGGGAAACCGGACCCGAACCTCCTCCATGCCGTCCTCCTTTTCTTCCCTGGGAGGCGATTCCTTACGATCGCTCCCTCGCCTTACAGAATAGATGCATTCTACAATCGATCCTCCATGACCGCAACGGTAATGCTCGCGCTTGCGTTTTGCCCGAAATTACGATAGGTATTAAGCGAAGGAGATGGGTTTTCCTTCCTCCGAAAGGACGGAATTCGATGGATACTCGTAAAAGTGAAGCGGGATTTCCGAGGATGAGGACCGCCATTATCGGTCTCTCGCAGGCGCCTGACCTCCTCGAACAGCTTCAGGAGGCGCCCCTGGAGGTCCTGGGAGTGGCAGACTTCGATCCCTCTCATCCCTGTTTGAGGGACGCCAGGGAAAAGGGAATCTTCGTAACCCATGACTATACGGAACTGCTCGAACGATCCGATTTAGACCTCATCATTAACCTCATTCAGGACCGTACGGTCGAAGCTATTATCCAGCAGCTGAAACCGGATCGAACTCGGGTGGTCCACGCGGCCATCTCCTCCTTTCTGGCCGCCTTCTGTCGGGAGACCGTCACCCATCGAATCCTCCTGGAGCTGATGGGAGACCTGGCGCGGCATCTGGGAGGATTCCTCGACCCCAGAACCTTGACAGGACGGATCCTCCAGGGTGCCATGCGCATCATGGAGGCCCCAGCCGGGGGTATCTGGTCGAGAAAGGAAGGCCCCTTCCTGCTCCTCAAGGGGATCGGGCTTCCCTCCTCATTACAACTCTACAGCCCCTCGCTGGGAAACGCGGGACTCTTCGACCTTCTCATGGAGGAAAGAAGGGTCATTCTCAGCGGGGAGATACCTTCGGACCCCCTTCTTCAGCAAGAGAAAATCTTTAGAGATTCGGGCTTCCGGAGCCTCTTGGCCTTTCCCTTGATTCGCGAGTTCGATCTGCGGGGGGCGATCCTCCTTTTCCACGAGGAGCCGAACCACTTTCTTAAAGAACATCTTCGTCCCTTGGAGGTCCTCGGGGACTTGGTCTGCCAGATCCTGGAGGCGGAGGGGGCCCTGAAAGGCCCCCGAGATCTCCTCATTCGGGACGAGATCACCGGCCTCTACAACGAGGTCTATTTCCTCGACCGCCTCAAGGCAGAGATCCGCCGGGCAAACAGAAACGAATCCCCTATCTCCGTCCTTTACCTGCACTTGAGATCGGATCATGGGATGGAGTACGCCGATCAGATAATGATCCGTCCTTATCTGCGGGCCATTTCCTCTGAGCTCATGAGCTCCATCCGCAACGTTGACGTCCCCGCCCGATATAAACAGAATGATTTCGTGGTCCTCCTTCCGGATACCTCCTCCGAGGAGGCCCTTCAGATCGCCGAACGCCTCCTCGAGCGCCTCTCTCTTATTCGACTGGAGGGAATCGGGGAAGTCTCCGTCCAGTTGAACATCGGTATCGCCACCTACCCCGACCATGCCACACAACCCAAGGAACTGCTGGACAACGCCGAGTTGGCCGCCTTCCTGGCCGGGAGGGACAGGGAGAGCACCGTACGTTTCTTCCCTACCGGACGGTTCGAGCTCAACGGCCTGACTCCGGAGGGCATCATCCGAAAATTTCCCGCCTTGACCGAAGTCTTTCAGGTCCTCGTGGCCCAAGGGACCCGGGAACCCCAAACCTACCGCCATGCCCAAGAGGTAGCCTACTATGCAAGCCTCATCGCCAAGGGCCTGGACCTGCCCCCCGAACGTATCCTGGAGATCGGAATGGCCGGCTGGCTTCATGACATCGGCAAGCTGACCTTGCCAGGCCTAAACGGCGACCTTCAGAAAAAGCTCCTCCGTCTGGCCCAGATCAATCGCCGCATTCATCCCACCATCGGGGCCTACATCCTCAAAAACCTGGTCCGCTCTTCCTCCCTGCTCAAAGGCGTCCTCTATCATCACGCCCGATACGACGGCCACGGGGAGCCTCATGGCCTTCGGGGCGAATCGATTCCTCTCGAGGCCAGGATCCTGGCAGTGGCCGACTTTTATCAACACCTCCAAAGCGACCTGGAGAGACGGAAGGTATCTTCGCAAAGGGAGGTCTTCCGTGAACTTCGAAGGAAGTCGGGATCGGAGCTGGACCCTCGACTGGTGGAGTGTCTGATCCGAAGGGTCACGGCAGGGTAGAGGCCTGATGGTCTACGAGCTGGGCCCCGCCATAGAGGCCCTCCAAAGGGCCCTCCAAAGGGATCCTTCCAACGGGATCTATCATTATGCCTGTGCTGCTCTGCTGGCCCTGGACGGAGATCTCCAAGGAGCCGTTCAGCATCTCCATCGGGCCGAGCAGCAGGGGGTTGATGTCACCCCCCTCAGGGAATGGTTGAGGAGAAAGAGGGGGAGCATCAACCTCGGGCAAGAAGCCGACTCCTCCCCCTGATCCGAGGAACGTTCTCTTGGGCGGGGTATTATCCGACCGAAGAGACGACCTGGTACCCTGCTTTCTCCAGGGTCTTGGTGATATTTTTCACGTTGCACTTCTTTAGTCGGAAAAAGTAGACGCGCTTTTTTCGAAGGCGGTGCCCGGAGATTCCCACGCTGATTATCTCTCCACCTCGGCTTCGGATCAGACTCGAGACCCGCTCGAAGGCAGCAGGGTCCTCTCCCAAGATCACATCGATCCTGGAGCTGGACTTGAGCACCCCCATCAACTCGATGAACGCCGCCATGATATCCGCCACGGTGATGATCCCCACTAGGCGGTCCTCATCGTCAACGACCGGTAACCCTCCGATCTTGTTGTAGTAGATGATCTTGGCCGCCTCCTCGATCTCCGTATCCGCGGTGACCGTGATGGGATCCTCGATCATCACCTCTTCCAATTTCAGTTCCTCGAACAGCGAGACCAGGAAGACCTGCCGAATGTCCCCTTCCGTGACGAAGCCGATGAGCCGTTGCCCCTCCACCACCGGAAGATGGCGGATAGAGTGGGACTTCATTAGATCTATGCACTCCTGCAGAGAGTGGCTGCGGGTCACTGTCACCGGATCTTTAGTCATCCAGCCTTCCACCTTCATGAGATCCCCCGGTTTCGAACCCCGCCCTCGACCCTCCTCCGACCTGTCGTATGGCGGCCCCCGGACGGGATGTTTTGTCTTTGGCACCCTTTGGAACGATTTGACTTTACCCTTGCAACCCTTAAAGTTCCTCCGATCCCCTCTCGGGGCGTGTCTCAGTATCAACCCAATCCAAATACGCCCGAGATCCCTGTATCACGGGAAGGGCCAGGACCTCCGGCACCTCGTAGGGATGGATCTCCTGGATGCGGGAGATGAGAGAAGAGAGGCGGTGTTCCGTGGTCTTGATCACCAAAAGTGCTTCCCTCTCGTCGCAGAGACGCCCATCCCAATGAAACACGGATCGCACACCCCCAAGAAGGTTCACGCAAGCGGCGAGCCGTTCCTCCACGAGGACCCGGGAGATCCGCATACCCTCTTTTTCATCAGGAACCGTCACCAACACCACTCTAACAATTCCATCTTGTTCCACCCGACCTTGCGAATCCTTCATGGACAGTCCTCCATTCAGTCTTCAGAAGCTCGGATACACAGGACGATCCCATCCTAGCACACTTTAGACAGGGATTCCATGAGCGTTCTGGTAGAGATCCAGTCGACCTTGACACCCCTCTTTGGAGGCCGTAAGATTCAAAGGTGTCCGAAATTATCCGGGAGGCCTCGGGACGCCGAAGGAGAGCGGAGCGGGTAGGTTCCGCGAGGAAAAAGGCTATGGGACGGGCCGAGGATTGATGTCATGTTCGGAATGGGAACGCAGGAAATCCTTGTGATCCTGGCGGTGGCACTGATCTTCATCGGCCCCAAACGCCTTCCGGAGATCGCCCGTGCACTCGGCAGAGGATTCGGGGAACTCCGCCGGGCAGCCGACGAGATCAAGGGACAGATCGACCTCGAGACCATGATGGAGGGCATGGGGGAGGATCGAGAAGTCCCTTCTACAAAGAGGGACCTGGACAGCCTCTTCGAGCAGACCGAACCATCGGAGGAGACCTCTCCGGTAGAGACCCCCAATGACTTGAGCCAATCCCATGAGCAGGAAAAAGAAAAGGTTCCCCCGAAGACTGAAACCGGATGAAAAAGTCCCCTTCTTGGAACACCTGGAGGAGCTGCGCTACAGACTGATCATCTCGTTGGCCGCCGTGGGTATTGGCGCCATTGTGGCATTTTTGTTCAAAGAGAAGATATTCGAGTTTCTGGCTCGCCCCTTGTTGGAGGCACTCCCCCCGGATAGCAATCAGCTGATCTTCACAGGGGTCTATGAGGCCTTCCTTGTCTATTTGAAGGCCTCTTTGTTGGCGGGCCTGCTGGCTGCTGTCCCGGTGATCCTCTATCAAGTGTGGGCCTTCATCTCCCCGGGTCTCTATCCCCGTGAACGCAACACCATGATCCCCTTTGTGGTCTTCTCCTCCCTCTTCTTTTTGGGGGGCGCCATCTTCGGGTACTACGTGGTCTTTCCCTTCGGGTTTCGGTTCTTTCTCGGCTTCGCCGGGGACTTCATCAAACCCCTCCCTACCATGAAAGAATACCTGAGCTTCGCCATTCGGCTTCTGCTCGCATTCGGGGTCATCTTCGAATTACCCGTCTTCATTTTCTTCTTGGCCCGTATCGGACTTGTCGACTCCAAAATGCTTCGGAAAGGTCGAAAGTATGCCATCCCCCTGGTCTTTACCGTGGCAGCGATCCTGACGCCCCCAGACATCATGACCCAACTTCTGATGGCCACACCTCTGCTGGTCCTCTATGAACTGGGGATTTGGGTGGCTCACTTCTTCGGACGCAAGCCCTTGGAGGAATCCGAGGAGGAACCCGAAGGGGCCGCAGACACCACTTCCCCTCCGGGATGATTCCACGTTCTCACTTATGGGCTCGAGAGAGACTCCTCCGAGATGAAAATAGTCCAATCTGACCTTTACACTACACAAGCCAGGTCATGAAAGGTATCTCAAAGCCATCCTTGTTTCCGATACCAGTGATAGGTCTCCCGGAGGCCGCTCTCAATGGAGATGCAGGGAGAAAATCCAAGATACTCCTTGGCCCTTTGGATCTCGCATGTCCATGCCTCGGCCCGCATCTCAATGACCTTCTGGCGGTTGAGGAGGGGCGGACGCCTCAGGCCCCAGCAGACCGCCTCGGAGCATCCCGCAATCAAATAGGCCAAAAAGAAGGGAATATGAACGCTTCGAACCCGGACCCCCATGATCTGGGATAAAAGGAGCACCACCTCGGACCAACGGTGGATTGAACCGTCCGAAAGAAAGAAGACGGATCCCGACGGGACGAGGCTTTGAGCCGCCAGGAGCGTTCCCCGCGCCAGGTCCCTTACATGGATCATGGAGAGGCATCGGTCTCCCCTTCCGATCATGGGATTCCAACCGCGTTTGAGCAAGCGGAAGAAAGCCAAAATGTCCCGATCCCTAGGGCCATAGACGGCCGGAGGGCGAAGGATAACCAGGGGTACTTTCTCCACAAAGGAGCTGGCAATCCTCTCGGCCTCCAACTTGCTGATCCCGTAATGACTCACAGGACGACAGGGATCCCCTTCTCGGAGGGGGCGGCCAGCGGCGGCTGGTCCGCAAGCCGCCAAAGAACTCAAGAGGATGAAGCGTCTCGGAGGTGGATCCGCTTGGGCACACGCCTTCAGGATGCGAAGGGTCCCTTCCGCATTGACGCGGAGATAGTCGTGGAGGCAGCGTGCCTTGGTGAGTCCCGCCAAATGGAAGACCCACTCCACTCCCTCTACCGCTTCCCGAAGCCCTCGGTCTTCTGTAACATCCCCCCAGCACCAAGAGACGGAAAGATGTCCCACCCAGCGCTGGGGCGAACTCCGTCGAGCCAGGATCCTGACTTCATGTCCATTCTCCAAAAGGGCCTCCACCAAATGGCTCCCCACAAAGCCCGTCCCCCCAGTGACCAAAACCCGCATGATCCCCCTCCCGGTTTCACGTTGACAAAGGCCTGGCTTTTGCAATAGAATTCACGCGCCGATGAGGCACATGGTCCTGAGGATGGAATCCACGTACCCAATCCAGCCCGCCCCTGATCGAACCCATCCTTTACAGGAAATGGTCTCCATTGACAAGGGCCCGCGGCTGGATAGTTGCGCTGCATGGAGATCTGTTCCGGCCCGATACGGGCCACACCACCCGGGGCGGAGATACATCCGGAAATATACGGACGTTCATCCCGCACCCAAGGCCCTTTGGCCATTACTCGGTCGAGGAGCGAGGAATGGACATCTTTGAAAAGTGCTGGAATTTCACCCAGGCTGAGGAAGCGCGCAAGGCCGGTTACTATCCCTACTTCACGCCGATTCAGTCTCAGCAGGACACGGAAGTCGTCCTCAATGGCCGCCGTATCATCATGATCGGCTCCAACAACTACCTCGGGCTGACCACACACCCCAAGGTCAAAGAGGCGGCCATGCAGGCCCTGAAGAAGTTCGGGACGAGCTGCACCGGATCCCGATTCCTCAATGGGACCATTGAGCTTCACGTGCAACTGGAGGAGCGGCTGGCCCAATTCACCGGCAAGGAGGCCGCCCTGGTCTTCAGTACCGGGTTTCAGACCAACTTGGGTACGATTTCCGCCCTGGTGGGTCGTCACGACACCGTCATCATCGACTACGATGATCATGCCAGTATTGTAGACGGATGTCAGCTCTGTTTCGGAAAGACCGTTCGATTCAAACACAACGATATGGACAGCTTGAGGAAGGCGTTGGAGAGCACCAATCCACGTTCGGGGAAGTTGGTAGTGGTGGACGGCGTCTTCAGCATGGAAGGCGACATCGCCCCCCTCCCGGAGATCGTCTCCATCTGCAAGGAATTCAACGCCCGATTGATGGTGGATGACGCCCACGCCATCGGGGTGCTGGGAGAGAGGGGCAACGGCACCGCATCCTACTTCGGCCTCACAGAAGAAGTGGACATCATCATGGGAACTTTCAGCAAGTCCTTTGCTTCCCTGGGGGGGTTCATCGCTGCCAAGGCCCAGGTTATCGACTATATCAAGCATTTCTCCCGTGCCCTCATCTTCAGCGCCTCCATGCCGCCGGCCTCCATTGCCGCATGCCTGGCCTCGTTGGATATCATGGAGAACGAACCGGAACGACGCGAGCGTCTCTGGGAGATCACCCGAAAGATGCACAGAGAGTTCCGAAACCTCGGGTTCGATATCGGAAACACTCAGACCCCCATCATCCCTATCATCATCGGGGATGATATGAAGGTCTTTCAGTTCTGGAAGAGGCTCCTGGAGGAAGGGGTCTTCGTCAACCCGGTCCGGAATCCGGCCGTCCCTGTAGGAAGAGCCCTGCTCCGAACCAGCTATATGGCCACCCACACCGACGAGCAACTGGAGCGGGTCTTGGAGACCTTTGAGAAGGTCGGCAAGGAGCTAGGGGTCATCTGAACCCCTGACAGAGACCTCTCTCTTCTGGTCTGGGAAGGCCATCCCTTCCTCCCGGTTCAAGTCAGGAAGGAAAGCCATGAATACCACCGACGTCCAGGTACGGGAGGTTCGGAGTCGAAAGGATCGCAACACATTCCTCAGGCTCCCCTGGAAGATCTACAAGGGCGACCCCTACTGGGTTCCTCCCCTTCTAATGGAACGGAAGGCCTTCATCAACCCCAAGAAAAACCCCTTCTTCCAGCATGCCGACATCGCCTTTTTTCTGGCCCACGAGAAGGGAGAGCCGGTAGGGCGCATCGCAGCCATCGTCAATCACAACCATAACCGATTTCATCAGGATCACGTTGGGTTCTTTGGCCTTTTCGAGTGCGTCCAAAGGTACGAAGTGGCCAAGGCCCTTTTTCAGACCGCTGCCTCCTGGCTGCAACAGCATGGGATGGACACCTTGCGAGGCCCGGCCAGCTATTCCACCAACGAGGAAGTGGGCCTGCTAGTGCAAGGCTTCGATGAAAGCCCCATGATCCTCATGCCTTACAATCCCCCATATTACCAAGACTTCATGGAACGTTACGGGTTTCAAAAGGCCAAAGACCTCTACGCCTATATTCGGACTGCGGAGGAAATGCCCGAACGGGTTTACCGGATCGCCGAAAAGGTGCGGAAACGGGGAAGATTCCGCATCCGAAAGGTGAACATGAAGGACCTTCGAGGGGAGATGGATCGATTCAAACGGGTCTACAACGAGGCCTGGGAGAAGAATTGGGGTTTTGTTCCCATGACCGAGGAAGAGATCGATCACATGGCCCGCGAACTCAAGCAGATCCTGGATCCTGATCTCATTTTCTTTGTGGAGACCGAGGAACGGATCGTGGGCTTCTCCCTTACTCTCCCGGACATCAACCAAGTCCTCAAGAAGCTCAACGGAAGACTATTCCCCTTGGGGATCTTCAAGCTCCTCTACTATTCCCGCAAGATCGACCAACTTCGAGTCCTGATCCTGGGGGTCAATGAAGGTTACCGAAAAATGGGAGTCGATGTGCTCCTCTATGTGGAAACTTTCAGAGAAGGCTTAAGAAAAGGATATAAACGTGGGGAATTTTCTTGGATTTTAGAAGACAATGTGGCCATGGTCCGTCCACTAGAAGCCATTGGGGCCAGACACTACAAGACCTATAGAATTTATGACCTCCCGCTCGAACCCAGAGGATAGATCAGGCGCCCCCGGTGAAGGACTCAGCAGGACCGTAACATGAGGACAGGTCCTTCTCAGACCTTCCCGGTCGTCGGCGACCATCGCAGTATTACCGCGGTCCGTCCAGGCTCTAGACCCAGCACTTCCACGGCGCTCCCCCCTCGTACGGCAAGCTCCAATGCACCCGAACTGCCCACCAGGGCCAAGGGTTCCCCCTCATTTACATCGGCATAGGTCCTGCGAAGTCCCCGGATCCTCCGCCCCTCCACGATCACCTCCACTTCCTCCCGCGACGGCAGACGCGCCAGGTCCTTCTCTTCAATGTTGGTGACGGCATTGCCGAAACGGTCCTGATGAAGGACGATCCCTCGAATCTCCCTCCCTTCCATTCGGGCTCGGGGAATCTCCAATTTCACCCAGTCGTGGATTTCCGGTCCTACGCTCCGGGCCTCCCCTCCAGATGCCAGAAAGGCGGCCACCGGGGCAAAGAGGTCCCTTCCGTGAAAGGTGGGGCTCACGGGCCTGAGGAAGAGGTCTTCTCTCACAATGTGTCTTACCGCAGCCCCCTTTTCCCTCTCGAGGAGCGGAGCGAAAAGTCCATTGTCCGGGCCCACGAAGCAATGCCCCTGCGTCTCAACCAAAATCGGCCTCCTGGCCCCTCCAACTCCAGGGTCCACCACAGCTAGATGAACAGTGCCAGCAGGATAGTACCCGTAAAACTCCAAGAGTGCGCAGGCGGCCCTGAGAATATCCCCCGGAGGGATATCATGGGTTATGTCTACGATCCGGCAATCCGCACAACGGGAGAGAATGACCCCTTTTACCGCCCCCACATAGGTGTCCCTCCAACCGAAATCTGTAAGAAGAGTGATGATCCGCCCCATCGTCCTCCTCGATCTCATGTGGTGTAGGTCTTTTGCTGGCTGGGAGGATCGATCCCTTGAATTTTACCCTCTCCCCGAAAGACCTCTCTCTTGCTGGATATGGAAGTTCTCTGCTCTCGGCCCATGTAAAATCTCATAAAGGCCTTCCAAGAGCCCTACAGGAAAGGATTGGTGTCCCGCTCTCGACCGATGGTGGATGTGGGCGTGGGCCCATAATGATGTCCAGGATAGACCACGGTCTCCGGCGGCAACGTAAAGAGCCTCTCTTGGATGGAACGAAGAAGCACGGGCCACGATCCGCCGGGGAGGTCCGTTCGGCCTACCCCACCCACAAAGAGAGTGTCCCCAGTAAAGACCGCACCGGGGATTTGCAGACAGACCCCCCCCGGGCTGTGGCCAGGCGTGTGGAGGACACGAATGGAAAGGGTCCCCACTTGGAGGATCTGTCCGTCCCGTAGGATCTGATCCGCCGGAGGCGAAGGGCGTCCCCCGAACATGCGAAACATCTCCGCAGATTGACGAAGAATCAAGGAGGCATCTTCCTCATGGATGAGGATGGGGGCACCGGTCTTCTCTTTCATGTCGGCATTGCCCATGATATGGTCCACGTGCCCGTGTGTGTTAATGATCTGGGTAATACGAAACCCCTGCAACTCGGCCTCCTTGAGGATACGGTCCGCATCTGCAGCCGGATCGATCACCACCGCCTCCCTGGTTTCTGGGTCTCCGACTAGATAGGCAAAAACCATCATTTGACTGACCAGAAACTGTCGCACCAAGTATTCGCTCATCCCTTTGACTCCCTGTGATAGTGGATTCTTCCCCCCGAAATTCCCTCAAGGTCCCCGGCCAGCAATATAAGTGCCCCTCCCCTAGGGGCGTTACTTTTTCTCCCTCTTTCCCCGCTCCTTGACAAAGCAAGGAGGAGGTGGCATTCCGCGTAAGGTCCCTTGAATCTGGGATACGCTTTCTAATCCCTTCTCCTTGAGATAGGAAGCGATACCTTCAAGGAGCTCTTGGAAGAGGCGGGGATTATGGAAAAAGCCCGTCCCCACCTGCACTGCAGCGGCCCCTGCGATCAAGTACTCGAGGGCATCGTTCACCGACGCGATGCCTCCCACCCCGATGATGGGCACCGGTGACACCCCAGCCAACATCCATACCCGATAGAGGGTAAGGGGACGAATGGCTGGGCCCGAGAGCCCCCCTGGGCCGATGCCGAGTTTCGGAGTTCGATGATGGACGTCCACGGCCAAACCTCGATAAGTATTGGCCACGGTCAGACCGTTGCATCCTCCTTCCCAGGCGGCCTGAGCCGCCTCCATGAGGTCCGCTTCGTCGGGAGGAAGCTTCACCAGGAGCGCCAACTCCGAACACGCCCTGATTCCTTTGACCAACCGATGCAGCACCTCGGGATCCCGTCCGAAGGCCCGACCGCCCTTTTTAACATTGGGGCAGGAGACATTGATTTCCAAGCCATGGATTCCCTTCCTTCGGGAAAGGAGAGAGGCCCCTCGGAGATATTCCTCTTCGGTCTCTCCGAAGAGATTGACCACGACCCTGACCCCTCGATCCCTCAGCCGGGGTAGATGCTCTCCAAGAAAGGCCTGGAGCCCGATGTTCTCAAGCCCGATGGCATTGAGCATCCCAGAAGGGGTCTCTACGATCCTCGGCGGGGAATTGCCTGCCCTTGGCTCCAGGGACAATCCCTTGGTCACAAAGGCCCCCAACGCTTCGGGGATCAGGAAGGGAAGCTCCTCCGTACCATACCCCCCGGTGCCCGAGGCGTTCATGACGGGGTTGGGGAGCCGCAACGGCCCCAAGGAGACATGGAGATCCGTCCTGTCCCCGGACTCATCCTTCATGGAACACGCTCCAGTCGATCTCATTCGCCTGAAACACAGGGCCGTCCCGACAGGCATGGAGATAGCCCAGCCCCACCGCCTTGATAGCGCAACCGAGGCAGACTCCCATCCCGCAACCCATGGCGACCTCCAAGGAGACCTGACAGGGGACCCCTCTCTTCAAACTCCACAGGGCAAGACGGCGCACCAATCCTCCTGGCCCACAACCGAAAATGCGAGGGTCTCGAAGTCCGAGGGAATCCCATCGGTCCTCGAGTAGGTCCATCACCGTTCCTCGAAACGAATGCCCCCCTTCCTCCACGGCCGTAAGGACCCGGAATCCCATCTCCTCCCACTTTCCCAGGAAAAAGAGCTCTTCAGGGCGTCGGGCTCCCAGGAAGACCCATCCTTGGGAGGATCTCCGAGCAAGATACTCCGCCAGAGGATAGAGACTGGCGACACCCATACCCCCAACCACGAGAACGGGGATGCCTGGACCCCTTGGGTCCCAGCCCTTTCCTAGCGGCCCCATAACCCTCAGGACCTCCCCCTTCCTCTTTTGGGAGAGCATCCGGGTTCCTCGCCCCACCACGCGGAAAAGGATCTCCAGGCCGTCCTGGGTTCCACATCGCCCTCGACCGTGATAAGCGAAGGGCCTCCAGAGAAGCGGGTCGCTCCCCTCCCCTACCCTCACCATGTAGAACTGTCCTGGGGAGACATGACGAGAGATTCCGGGAGCCGCAAGGCTCAGCGAAAAGACCCCCTCGCAAAGGGAGTGAATGGACTCCACCACAGCCTCGAAGAGCTTCACGTTTTCCCTCTCACGTCCAAGCTCATTACCACGGCATCCTCCCCCGTGTCCTGGTAATATCGGAGCCTTCGTCCCACAATCTTGAACCCCATGGAGGAGTAGAGGGCCACGGCGGGGAGATTGGAGGGACGAACCTCCAGAACGGCCTTTTGGACTCCCATCCCAACGGCATGGTGGAGGGCATGACATAATAACCTCTTTGCCACGCCCTTACGGCGATGGAGGGGGTGGGTGGCAATGTTCATGACGTGCATCTCCTCCAGCACGATCCAAACACAGAGATATCCTGCAAGGGCCGGGCCTTCATGTCTTCCCTTCCATTGGGCTACCCAGCAATGGGAAAGGGGATTCTTCAGTTCGTGAAGAAAGGCACTACGGGACCACGGTGTAGGAAAACTCCGGCGTTCGATGGCCAGCACATCTTCCAGATCCGCCTCCCGGAGAGGCCGGATGTCCCAGAGGCATGAACCTCCCTCCCTCGGGGATTCAGCGTCTCGGTCCCTGCAAGATCTCATTGGCCAAGTTGATGTGTTTGCGTCCATACGAGGCAATGAACTGGGCCAGCTCCCCCAAGGTCCTTCCTTTACGGTAATGGCCGAGGGCCACCATCATGGGGAGGTTTACTCCAGTGACCACCTCCACTTTGCCCTCTTGAAGAAAAGAGAGGCTGAGGTTGGAAGGGGTCCCACCGAACATGTCCGTCAGGATCAGAACTCCGTCTCCCCGATCCACCCTCTTGATGGCCTGGGCGATGCGTTTCCGAAGTTGCTCGTTCATCTCGCTCACCTGCACCGATAGGGCCTCCACACCCTCCAGGGCCTCGTCATCCCCGACGATGAGGCGAGCTGCGCGAAGGAGTTCTTCGGCCAGATCACAATGGGTTATAAGGACTACGCCGACCATGTCTTTACCCGCCCCTTACTCTCTATGGAGATCGCGATGATGAACGGAGACCGGATAATCCCTCTCCTCAAAAAACGGCTTCATGCGGTTCACCACCGCGACGGAGCGGTGATGACCCCCCGTACACCCTATGGAAAGGTTCAAATAGGTCTTTCCCTCCTTCTCGTAGAGGGGAAGTAACCAGTCGATAAACTCGAGGAAACGACGTAGGAACTCCCGGGTCTCATCCCTCTCCAAGACGTAAGAGGCCACCTCCGGATCCATGCCGGTTCGACTCCTTAAGGATTCGACGAAATAGGGGTTTGGCAGGAACCGGACGTCCATCAGGATATCCGTATTGGCCGGAACGCCATGCCGGAATCCAAAAGACTGGAGGAAGATTCGCATCCGATGCGGAGGGGTGGTGGTGGAAAAAGTCTTCTCGATGACCTCTCGTAGCTGATGGACGTGATATTGGGACGTATCGATAACCCAATCGGCCATCCGTTTAAGGGGCTCCAAAAACCGTCTCTCCTCCCGAATCCCTTCAGCCAAGGGGCGGTCCTTGGCCAAAGGATGACTCCTGCGGGTCTCACTGAAACGGCGGAGAAGGATCTCGTCCTCGCACTCCAGGAAGAGGATTTGGATAGTATACCCATCCCTCTTCAAATGTTCGATCATCCTGGGCGCTTCCTCCAAGAATTCTTTCCCTCGGATGTCGATCACCGCCGCGATCTTGTGGATTTCGGAGGAGGAGGACAGACGCAGCTCCATGAATTTGGGCAGAAGAACGATGGGAAGGTTATCGAGGCAGAAATAACCCAGATCTTCCATCACCTTCATGACCGTGGTCTTTCCCGATCCCGAAAGACCCGTGATGATGGTGATGGGTATCGATCTCATGAGCTCGCCTTGCTCCGAAGCTCGGTCTCAATTCGATGGGCCAGATCTTCGACGGGGCGGATTCCTCGCTCTTTGAGGAGCTGGTTTCGAACGGCCACCTCCAAGATGATCGCCAAGTTTCGGTTAAGGCTCACTGGAATCCTCAGGAGGGGGAGATCCCTGTCCAGAAGAGTAAATGTCCTCTGGGGGAGACCTGTGCGATCCATATGGAGGATCTGTTCCCATTCCAAGAGCTCTACAACCAAGCCGATGGTGGACTCCTCGATCACGGCCCGTTCTCCGAAGAGAGCAAGGATGTTGATGATACCCAAACCGCGCACTTCCATATGATACTTGATCAACTCCGGGCACGTACCCAAGACTTCTCCATCGGCCCCTCGCCTCAATTCCACCAAGTCATCGGCCACCAGGGCGTGTCCCCTTGTGATCAGATCCAAGGCACACTCGCTCTTGCCGATCCCGCTCTTCCCTAGGATCAGCACCCCTACATCAAAAATCCTCATGAGGACGCCCTGAATATGAACTCCATCTCCCATTATCCTTCCAAGGATGCGATGAAGCCCTCGGGTCAACTGGATTCCCCCCAATCGAGTGGCCAGGAGGGGAATGCTATACTCCTGAGAGAACTGAAGGAGATCTTCCGGCACCCTCAGCCCTCCCTCCACCAAGATACAAGGAAGGTCTAAAAAGGAAAGCTCCCGCAGGAGCATCCTCCGCCGCGAAGGAACAAGGGCGTCCAGAAGCCCGAGTTCCGTCCTCCCCAGGAGCAGGATTCGGTTTGCCTTCACCAGAGGGGGATCCCGTCGAAGCTCTTTACCGGGACGCTGAACCTTGGAGGAGAAGATGGGCCGTCCCAGTCCACCCGAGCCCGAGACGACCCGAAGGCCCAATTCCTTTTCCCCCTCCATAAGGAGGTCTTGTACGTGGACGATTCGCATGTGCTGGATGGGCAGAGCCCCCTCTTCCTCTCTAGAACCGAGGAGCACCACGGGGCAGAAGCCTCTGGAGCCCGGTCCAGGACACCTGATCCTCAGGCATACCTGTCGTCCTCCTCCTGGATGACACGAAAGATCTCCTCCTGATCCTTGGCCATCATCAAGGCGTGGCGGAAACGGCCATCTTTAAAAAGCCTCGAGATACGAGCCAAGGCCTTCAGATGAATCCCAGCGGAGTTCTCCGGTGCCACCAGAAGGAAAAAGAGATAAGTCGGCTTTCCGTCCAGGGAATCGAAATCCACTCCCTTTTGGCTTCGGCCAAAGGAGGCCAGCAAACGGTCGATGCTATCCACCTTTCCGTGGGGAATGGCCACTCCATCCCCGATGCCCGTGCTGCCCAACTTCTCCCTTTCGAGTAGGATCTGAACCAGGCGATCCGGATCAAGGCCAGGAAACCGCAAGGCACTCACCAACTCGATGATCACATCCTTCTTCGTCGTGGCCGCAAGATCCGGGATAATCCCTTCTTTTGGCAGAAAATCGATGATCTTCATGAAGTCCCACAACCCCCCTTTTCAGGCGATTTCGGGTTGTATCAAGCCAAAATTGCCGTCTTTCCTTCGATAAAGAACGTTGATCGTCTCCGAGGAGGAGTCCGTAAAAACAATGAATTCGTTGTCCGAGAGTTTCATCTGCATGACCGCTTCTTCCAAAGACATGGGTTTGGCATAGAGGTTCCGGCTCACAATGACCTGGGGTTCCCCCTTTTCCTCTGAGGAGGACTCGGCAGCGATCACCTCCATTCGATATCGCCACTGCCTCTCCTCTCGACTCTCCTTTTGTTTTTTTAGCTTTTGTTTCTGTTTTTTCAATTGACGCTCGAGGTTATCGATCACAGCGTCGATGGAGGAGAAAAAGTCTCCTGTCTCCTCTTCGGCGGTAATGGACAAGCCATCTGACTTAAGAAGGACCTCCACACGGTGGCGATGCTTCTCCTGGGTCAGGATCACCTGGAGGTTCATAGGGGCATCCATGTATTTTTTGAGCCTGGCGAGTTTTTCTTGCGCATATTCCTTGATCTCTTCGTTGGAATCCACATGTCGGAAAGTAACCGAAATCTGCATGGTTCGCTCCTCTTTTCCAGTGATTGGGATACGGGTCGAATCGACTCCGGGGCCCGTCGAACCGGATCAGAAGATCCTCCGCCTCTTGTTGGAAGGAAGGATCCCTAGCATATTCCGATACTTGGCTACGGTACGGCGGGCGATGTGGATACCTTTTTCGGCCAAAAGGGAGACGATTTCCTGATCGCTCAGGGGTTTGCGTGGATCTTCCTTTTGGATCATCCGCTGGATCAGATCCTTGACGCTCTGAGAGGCAACGCTCTCCCCACCCTCTTTCTGAATGCTGCTGTTGAAAAAGAACTTGAGCTCATATAAACCTTGAGGGGTGTGGACATATTTATTAGTGACTACACGAGAAATCGTGGATTCGCTCAGATTCGTGTCCAAGGCTACGTCTCTCAAGACCAGAGGGCGGAGGTATTCAATTCCATGATCCAAAAATTCCCGCTGGAACTTCATGATGCTCTGCGTCACCTTATAGATGGTGCGTTGCCGTTGATGGATACTTCGAATCAACCACATGGCCGAGCGCATCTTCTCTTGGATATAGCTCCGAACCTCTTTGGAAAGGTCCCCTTTGGTAAGCGAGCGTCGATAAAAAGGGCTGATACGAAGCTTGGGAAGGCCGTCTTCATTGAGGACGATCACGTAGTCATCATCCATCTTGAAGACGAAGACGTCGGGCGTGATATATTGACACTCGTTGGGACCGTAGAGACGGCCCGGCTTGGGCTCAAGTCCTTTGATCCACTCCACTGCTTCTATTACTCGAGGTAGAGGGACCCCCAACCTCTTGGCGATCTGAGGAATGCGCTGGTTTTCCAAGTCCTTGAGAAAGTCTCTGACGATCCTCTCTTCCAGCGAGCCCTCCATCCCCATCTGCCGGATCTGAATTACCAAGCATTCCCTCAAGTCCCGGGCCGCCACCCCCGGAGGATCGAACTCTTGAACCCTCCACAGGACCCTCTCCACCGTGTTCAGGTCCACCCCGCACTCCCGAGCGACCCAATCCAGATCGGCTTGGAGGTATCCGTCGGAATTCAAGTTCCCTATCAGGAGGATGGCCACGCGTTTCTCCGTCTCATCAAAGTCGCCGAGACGGAGCTGCCAGATAAGATAGTCGGTGAGGCTAGCTGGTTTGCTGATGACCTGCTCATAGGAAGGCCGGTCCTCTTCGTCCTCTCCAAGGGGATATTCGTGATATGGGAGTGTGGCACCATAATCGTAGGGTAGGTCCTCCAAAGAAGGCCCCTCTTCTTTGGGCGACTCCCGTATAGAAGAGGAAGCTTCGCCCTCCCTAGGTTCTTCCCACTCCTCCGGCGATCCCAGGACTTCTTCCAGGACGGGGTTCTCCCGAAGCTCCACCTGGATCGCATTGGTCAGCTCCAGCCTCGGCATTTGGAGGATCTTCAAGGCCTGCTGGAGCTGGGGAGTCATGATCAATTGCTGGGAGAGCTTGAGCTGTTGTCGAATCTCCAGCGCCATGACTCCCTCGATATCGGATAGAATTTATCGGACCTCAGTGGGCATTATAGCAGAAGTGCTCAATCCGCGGCAAGGGATCCAGATCCGCTATGAAGGATCTATATCCTAATGGCACAATCCTTCTCTGTTTGACAAGATTTTTAAGGTTCTTATCCTCTATCGTTGGCTCAAGGGCAAGTAACGTCCGAGCCCTGATTGACACCCCTGGAAGAGCAAAGTAAGATGGGACCGTCTTAACTTGCATCCAAAGCGACAAATTGCGTTTTTCCGTTCTACAAAACTTTTATGCAGAGAGGAAAAGGATCATGGGCAAGAGACGATTCATCGATTTGAGCATCGCCATTGAGGACGGGCTTCCCAGCGATCCTCCTGATATGATCCCTAAAATCCACTATATCGATCACCGTGCAGGCGCGGAGATGATGAAGCAGTTCTTCCCTGGGATCCAACAGGCGGATCTTCCCCAAGGATTGGGCTGGGCCGCCGAAAAGGTGGAACTTTCCACTCACTCGGGCACGCACCTGGATGCCCCTTACCATTACCACCCTACTATGGATCAGGGTAAACGGGCCTTGACCATCGACGAAATCCCTCTGGAGTGGTGCTACGGGCCGGGGGTAGTCCTGGATTTCCGACACAAAGGAGATGGAGAAAGGATCACCGTGGAGGACGTCAAGCAAGCCCTGGAGCGAATCCCTCACTCCCTCCAAGAAGGCGAAGTCGTGCTCATCATGACCGGCGCGGATCGATTTTGGGGCAAGCCCGAATATCTGCTCAAGGGGGCCGGTATGACCCGGGAGTCCACCCTATGGATCCTCGACCATGGGATCCGGGTGGTAGGGACCGACGCCTGGAGTTGGGATCGCCCCCTCCCCTACATCGCAAAAGAGTACCAACAAACCCGTGATCCCTCCATCATTTGGGAGGCCCACTTCGCTGGAATCGAGAGGGGATATCTACATATTGAGAAGCTCTGCAACTTGGATCAACTCCCCGCTGAAGGTTTCATTTTTTGTTGCTTCCCAGTGAAAATCAAAGGGGCTAGTGCGGGTTGGATCCGCGCTGTAGCCATTGTGGATGAGGAGGAAGATCGAAACTGAAACGCGAAGAAAAGGTGAGGATAATAGCGGGCGGCCCTGAGGCCGCCCGTACTCTTCAGTATTCGCTGTCTACATAAGGGACGTAGGTGACGGCGTAGTGGAATTTGCCCCCCTCCACCTTGATCAGGGAGGTGTGACGGATCAATTTTCCCTTGTCCATGGGATACTCGGCCTCTTGGGACTTGAGTTCCTCGGCTACATACTGAATACGGCTGATCAAGTCCCTTTGGACGAAATCCTCAGGAATGTCGATGGAGATCACCTGCATCCCAGAACCCTCCTCATTGGGCTCAAGATGAACTGGCTCGACGGGGTGGAGTTGAGATCTCATCTCCGCAATCACTCCTTTCTCGCATTTAGCTTTTTCTGGCTTTCGCCGGTGACCCCCTCACCGGGGGTTTCTTTGTCCAAAAACAAAAAAACTCCTTGTAAAATTAGATTACTATACTTGTGAGAAAGTTTCAACAAAAATGTCTCTCTGGCAAAAAGATTTCTATCCGGGCCGCTCTCCGCTGGTTCTCCACCAAGATGAGCAGCACTTGGTAAAGGCGTCTCTGCCTTTTGGCCTTTTTACAAAGGCTGTGAGGAGAGAGGAGGGTCAGCGAGCACCAAGACGGAAAATCGGGACAAGAGAGGGATGAGGTGCTCTCTTTTCGGATAAGGCCAAGCCAAAATTTCGAAACCGGCTTGCGTACAATAAAAAAGGCCTGCCCCCTCGGCAGCCCTGTAACTATTTTGGTGGAGGCGGCACCCGGATTCGAACCGGGGAATAGCGGTTTTGCAGACCGCTGCCTTACCCCTTGGCTATGCCGCCCCAAAAAATGCGGTCAATCCCCTCTGTGGAGGGACCTTTTTTTCATATATGGAGCGGGAAACGGGATTTGAACCCGCGACTTCAACCTTGGCAAGGTTGCACTCTACCCCTGAGTTATTCCCGCTCGCTGGCCCTCTCATTAACCATATTAGATTCGCCCCCCCGCTTTGTCAATCCCCTTGGGCGGTGGTTCTGTGTCTGCGGAGCAGATCGTAATAGGCCAGGACCTTTCGAACGTAGTCCTGTGTCTCGGCATAGGGAGGGACCCCGCCATATTGGAATACGGCCTCTTTGCCCGCATTGTAAGCTGCAATAGCCAGCTTAAGCTCCCCTCTAAAGAGAGCCAGCAGCCCTTTCAGATAATGGACACCGGCCCGAACATTCTCCACTGGGTCGAAGGGATCCCGCACTCGGAAATGCCGTGCCGTCTCCGGCATCAACTGCATCAGTCCCTTGGCTCCCTTATGGGAGACGGCCCAGGGATCGAAATCGGATTCCACTTTGATGACCGCCTTGACCAGCAGAGGATCGACTCCGTATTGAAGGGCCGTTCGGCGAATCAAGGGATCGAATCGGAGGGCCCGACGGCCTCCGTCCCAGATGAGACGATGTCGTCTCTCCCTGATGTAGAGGCGGTATTTGGGAGAGGTAGGCACATTGGTGAAATGGACGACGCCATTGGGATCCACATATCGGTATATGTCCCCCTTAGCCGAGGAAGTCAAGAGGGCCCCCCATAGTGCTGCCAGGAGGACCTTGGCAAGGTCAGCCGCTCTCATCCCTCCTCACCCACTGTCTGCGGTCCAAGGGAAAGGTCACAGTGAAGGTCGTTCCTTCTCCCGGGGTGCTCTGGACCTCGATCTGGCCTGCGTGTTCCTCCGCCACAAGGTAGGCTCTAGCGAGTCCCATTCCCGCCCCTTGGGTTTTGGTGGTGAAGAAGGGATTGAAGATGAAAGGAAGATCCTCCTCGCGGATCCCGATACCCGAATCCTGCACGATCACCCGGGCCTCCCCCGACTCTTGTGTAAGACCCACCCTCAACACCCCGCCTCGGGGCATGGCCTCCACTGCATTCTCCAAGAGGCAAAGGAAGAGTTCTTGGAGGGAGGGAGGGTCCCCGAAAATCCAAGGCCCCCGATTCGGAAGCTCCAGCTTCAGGGAAATACCGGGCGGCACCTGAAGCTCCTGCATGGCCTCCATCAAGACCCCTTGCAGGTCGACCCGATGAAACGAGGGACGGCGATACTTGGTGAAGGCCACGTAGTTTTCTACATCCTTCAGCATCGCCTCCATCCGCTGGACGTCCTCTAGGATTACATCCAGATACTTTTGGCCTGGATGATCGGATTCCAACATCCTCTTTAATCTTCTTGCATATCCTCCCAACGTTACGATAGGATTCCGGATTTCATGGGAGATCCCCTCCACCAGCCTGCCCAAGTAGGCCATCTTCTGGGACTCAAGCAATCTCCTCTGAAGCCGCTTCTCTTGGGTTAGATCATGGAGGAGGAAGACGATGTCGCCGCTCTTTCCCCCGGGTCTCAAGCGAGAGCTGGAGAGATGTCCTGGGAATCGGCTCCCATCCCGTCGCTGGAAAAGGAACTCTCCTTGATACGAACCCCTCTCCAGGGTTTCCTGAATGATTCGAGGACAGCATCGAGAACGATCCTCGACCACATAGATGGTCTCAAACGGGGCATCCAGGAGTTGCTCTGGAGGATAACCCAGCATGACCACAGCGGTTCGATTCAAAAGCACGATGCGTGCGTCAGCATCCGTACAGATAATGCCGTCCTGTACCACATCGATGAGGTCCAGATAATAGCGGGCGTCTCTGGGGTTTCGGTGGTAGGGGCTCATGGCCCTAGAAGAGACCCCCTTGCTACGACTTGGGCACCTTGTCCCAGTCTTTGAGGAACCTTTCCAGACCGATATCCGTCAGGGGGTGGTGAGCCAGCTGGCTCAACACCTTGAAGGGCACGGTCACCACATCGGCCCCCATGAGGGCGGCCTCCAGCACGTGGATCGGATTTCGCACGCTGGCGACAAGCACCTTTGTCTCAAAACCGTATTGATCGTAAATCTGGACCGTCTGCTTTACCAACTCCATACCGGGATGGGCGATATCGTCCAGCCTCCCAACGAACGGACTCACGTAGGTCGCCCCTGCCTTGGCGGCCAAAAGGGCCTGAATCGGGGAGAAAACCAAGGTGCAATTCGTCCGGATCCCCTCGGCCTTCAGGGCGGAAAGGGCCTTGAGCCCCTCCACCAGCATGGGGATCTTCACCACGATATTTTCGTGGATGGCTGACAGGGACCGGGCCTCCTGAATCATCCCTTCTGCATCAGTGCTCACCACCTCCACACTGATGGGCCCGTCCACTTCCTCGCAAATCTCTCGGACCACAGTATCGAAGTCCTTGCCGGTCTTAGCGATAAGGGACGGATTGGTGGTCACTCCGTCCAGGAGACCCATCCGCTTGGCCTCGCGGATCTCCTCGATATCTGCGGTGTCGACGAAAAACTCCATCTCTTCCTCCTGGATGTGTTCCAGTGAATTTTCTCCGGACGGCTAACTTCCTTTTCCTCGTCAGTGATCCGGCCGATCTCTAAGGTACTGCTCCCGACACTCCGGGCTGCAAAAGTAGAGTTCCTCCGAGCCTCGAACCACCCGAAGGGCTTGACTCTTGGGGATATAGGTCATGCATGCGGGGTCCTGGACCATCACGTCCTCTCTTGGGGGCTCGATCCTGTCTCGCTCCGACCCTTCATCCTCGGGAGCCCTTCGGGGACGAAGGAGTCGATAGAGAAGATAGAGAAGAGCTCCCAGAATGAAGATCCGAAACCACATCTCCCACCTATACGCTTCCAACCATGCATTCTACAATGGAGCGGTCCTCCAGATCCTCTAAGAGTCGCTCCACCGAAAGCCCCAAGAGGGGATGTCGTACTCTGGGTGCGATCTCGTGCAACGGCTCCAAGACGAAGCGCCTGCAATGCATTCTGGGATGAGGGATAATCAATCCCTCTTCCTGGATCACGGATTCCCCGAAGAGGAGGAGATCCAGATCGATGACCCGAGGACCGTTGGGCACGACTCGAACCCGTCCCATCTCCCTTTCGATATTGAGCAAGCCTTTCAGGAGTCCCCGGGCATCCTGGCGGGTGCTCAACCAGGCCACCGCGTTGATAAACCAAGGCTGTTCGGAAAGGCCTACAGGTTCGGTCCGATAAAGGGAGGACAAGTGCACGACTTTAACTTCCGGCAGCTCGGCCATGCGTCTCACGGCCTCTCGGATCCTCTTCTCGGGGGCGTTCAGATTGCTTCCCAGACCCACAAAGGCATCCGTCCACCCCTCGGATCCTCCGTAGCGGATGCCTTCCTTTTTCATCCCCCTCTACCTCCAGGAGCCCCTCCTCAAGACCAAGCCAAGGCCTTGAGGCTAGAATCCGATCCTCTGGATTCGATCCACGGCCTCTTGGATTCTCTCTTTCCCTACTGTGAGGGCCATACGCACAAAGCCCTCACCGAAACGGCCGAAGCCGTTCCCCGGAGTCGTCACCAAACCCATCTCCGACAAGAGGTGCTTGGCAAAGGAAGCGGAAGTATAACCTTCCGGCACCTGGCACCATACATAAAAGGTCGCCTTGGGGGGAGTCACGCGAAGCCCTGCCTTTCGGAGACCTTCGACAAGGAGGTCTCTCCGTTGCTGGTAGACACGATTGTTCTGTTTCACGCAGTCCTGATCCCCGTCCAGGGCCTCCATTCCCGCATATTGGACGGCCTGAAAGATCCCCGAGTCGATGTTCGTCTTGACCTTTCCCAGACCAGCCACCAGATCGGTGTTGCCCACAGCAAAACCGATACGCCAGCCCGTCATATTGTAGGTCTTGGAGAGGGAATGGAATTCGATGGCCACCTCGCGGGCCTCCGGTACCTCCAGGATACTGTGAGGACGGTATCCATCGAATGCCAGCTCCGTATAGGCTGCGTCATGACAGACGATCACATCGTGATTCCGGGCCCAATCCACCACCTCCCGGAAGAAATCCAGGTCAGCCGTGGCAGAAGTGGGATTGTTGGGATAGTTGAGGAAGAGCATCTTGGCCTTGTGACAGATCCCCTCGTCCAAAGCGGAGAGGTCCGGGAGGAAACCCCGGTCCTTCGTCAGAGGGAAAGTATAGGGGACGCCGCCTGCGAAGACGGTCCCGGCTTGGTAGACCGGATAGCCCGGGTCGGGCACAAGGACCACATCCCCCGGGTCAATGAAGGCCAAGGGCATGTGAGCGATCCCTTCCTTGGACCCGATGAGTGAGACCACCTCATTGGCGGGATCCAGCTCTACGCCGAACCGCCGTCGGTACCAGCGCGCCACCGAGACCTTGAAGTCGTCCATCCCGGAGTATGAAGGATACTGGTGGTTGGCCGGGTCTTCGGCGGCCTTCTGCAATCGGCGGATGATGTGAGGCGGAGTGGGAAGATCCGGGTCGCCGACTCCCAGATCAATGACATCGATCCCCCGGGCCGCCACTTGGGCCTTGAGGCGGTCGATCTCCGCAAAGAGATATGGAGGAAGCTGCTTCAGCCTCTGAGCCAGTCTTTCGCTCCAACGCGACATGCCCGTTCTCTCCCACTGTAGATTTGCGCCCTGTACGGGCGAGAAGATCTCACGCTACCTCGTTCTCCAGGACCCCGATGCCCTCGATACGGACCTGGAAGCGATCCCCTCTGGACAGCGGTCCAATACCTGAGGGAGTCCCTGTGGCGATTACATCTCCCGGAAGGAGGGTCATGATTTCGGAGATGAAAGCGATCAACTGTGGAACCTTGAAGATCAGTTCCCGGGTGGAGGAGCGTTGTCGGACCTCACCATTGAGGATCCCCTCGATGGTGAGGTCCGAGGGATCCAGCTCCGGCACGATCCAGGGACCGATGGGACAGAAGGTATCGAAGCTTTTCGAGCGGGTCCATTGTCCGTCCCGTGCCTGAAGGTCCCTCGCGGTCACGTCGTTGAGGCAACAATACCCCCAGATGTAGTCCCCGGCCCGATCCTCGGGGACATCCTTGGCGGTCTTCCCAATGACCACCGCCAGCTCCGCTTCGTAATCCACCCGCGAGGAAGACGGTGGGAGGACGATCCGCTCCATGGGTCCGATGACCGCAGTGGAGGGTTTCATGAAGAGAAGGGGGACCTCGGGCAAGGGATGGCCCGTCTCTTCAGCATGGTCCCGGTAGTTGAGGCCCAAGGCGACCACTTTGGTGGGACAGCAGGGGGGGAGCAGTCGCACCTCATGGTGAGGGATTCGCTCTCCCTGAGGCTCAAAAGAGAGCGGATCCTCCCCCCGCAAGGGTTGGACGCCTTCCTCCTCCCACAGGCCGTAGGAGACTTCATCTTTCCATTGGAATCGAACGTATCGCTTCATCGCAATCCCAGCACCTCCTGCATGTCGTAAAGGCCATCGGGCTGTTCCACGACCCACAGAGCCGCACGTACGGCCCCGTTGGCGAAGTTATCCCTGCTGTGGGCCCTGTGGACGATCTCGATCCGTTCGCCCGCACCAGCGAAGATGACCGTGTGCTCTCCCACGATATCTCCCGCACGGACGGTCTGGATCCCGATCTCGTGGTCGGACCTAGGCCCAATCTGGCCGTGTCGGGAGAAGACCCCCACCTCTCGAAGGTCCCTGCCCAATGCCTCGGCCAAGATCTCTCCCATTTTCAAGGCGGTCCCGCTGGGGGCATCGGCCTTGTTTCGATGATGAGCCTCCACAATCTCTACATCATAGGAATCCCCCAAAACGCGAGCTATATCGGATAGAATCTTCCAGACCACATTGACCCCCACGCTCATGTTGGGGGAGATGACACATCGTGTCTTGGGAGCCAGGATTCGGATTTCATCCCGCTCTTGCGAGGTGAACCCAGTGGTCCCGATGACGATGGCTTTGCGCGCGTCCACGGCCGCCCGCAAGTGATTCATAGAGGCCTCATGATGGGTGAAGTCGATGATCACATCGACGGCATTCAGGACCTCCATCAGATCCGAAGAGATCAGGACCCCGCATGGAGAAAGTCCGGCCACGACGCCGGCATCTCGGCCCACTGTAGCATGAGAAGGCGCTTCCAGAGCTCCGGTCAGCGTCACTCCTTCGGTGGCCATCACCGCGGACACGATCCTTCTTCCCATGCGCCCCGCAGCCCCCGCTACACCGACCTTCACCATATCCGCCTCCCTTTTTCTCTCTGAATTCTCTTCCTCACTCCCCGAGGATGTCCGGAGAAAGGAGACCTTCGTAGATCAATCTTGCCTCGCCTGCCAAAAACACTTCCTGGTATCGGCCCTCTTTCTCCTGGAAATGGATCTTTAGGACCCGACCGCTTCGGGTGATCACCGAGATAGGAGCCTCCATCCCATGCACCCTGTGTCCCGCCACAGCGCAGGCAACGGCCCCAGTCCCGCAGGCTAGGGTCTCGTCCTCGACTCCCCTCTCGTAAGTGCGCATTTTGAGGGTGCTTCGATCCACAATCTGGACGAAATCGGCGTTGGTGCCTGCAGGCTGGAAGACCTCGTGGTGGCGGATCCTCCGACCCAGGCCCACCACATCCACATCCTCCACATCCTCCACAAATTGCACGGCATGGGGAACACCCGTATTCAAGAAGACCACAGAGAGAACTTTCCCGCTGTCCAGGGAGACCGAGACCGCCTCTCGGATCTCGGTGGGATCGCCCATCCGAATCCTCACTTCCTCTCCTTGAACCCAGGCCTCCAGGACCCCAGAGAGGGTCTCGAAGCGCATCTCGCAAGGGGCAAGGCCCTTGAGATGAGCGAAGCGAGCCGCGCAACGCGCACCATTTCCACACATCTCGGCCTCAGAGCCGTCGGCGTTAAAGAACCTCCAGGCAAAGTGATGGGCAGGATCCTGGGGAGGAATGAGAAGGATGAAACCGTCGGCCCCCACGGAGGTCCTTCTGGGACAAAGCGTTTTCGCCACTTGGGAAAGATCCCACTGTCGCCAAGGCACCTCCCGGTAATCCATAAGGATGAAGTCGTTACCCGCTCCGCTCATCTTCCAGAAGGGAATCCGGCTCATATCTCCGTCTCCCATAGTTCCCCGGGAATCTCCTCCCCCTTCACCAGGTCCTCGTAGGTCTCCCGCCTGCGGATCACGAAGTACCGGTCTCCCCGCACCAAGACCTCCGCCGCACGGGGTCGCGAGTTGTAATTGGAGGACATGCTGAACCCGTAGGCCCCCGCACTCATGACGGCAACCAAATCCCCCCGCCGGAAGGCCGGCATCCGTCGGTCCTTGGCCAGGAAGTCTCCAGACTCGCAGATGGGCCCCACCAGGTCGGCCACCACCTCTCCGTTCGTATCCTGCACCACAGGCCACACCGCGTGATAGGAGCCGTAGAGAGCGGGACGCATCAAATCGTTCATCCCCGCATCTGCAATGACGAAGCGCTTCTCAGATCCTTCCTTGGTATAGAGGACCCGGGTCAACAGGATCCCGGCATTGCCCACGATGACCCGGCCCGGCTCAAGGACCAGGGTGCAATGGATCTCTCCGGCCTCTCGGATCAAGGCCTGGGCATATTCCGTGGGATGGGGGGGCTCCTCGTCTTCATAGGTGATCCCCAGTCCACCTCCTAGGTCCAGATAATGAATGTCTACACCCATGTCCCGAAGGCGGCGGATCAAGTCCTTGAGTCGGGACAAAGCATCCACAAAAGGCCCCACCTCCGTGATCTGGGAGCCGATGTGACAATCCACCCCCACTACGTCCAAATGAGGCATATGGAGTGCTTTCTCATAGCTCTCCAGAGCGGCCTGGATATCGATCCCGAACTTGTTCTTCTTGAGCCCCGTGGAAATGTAGGGATGCGTCCGGGGATCCACATCGGGATTGACTCGGATGGCAATGGGCGCCCGAAGGCCGAGGGCCTTGGCACGTTGATGGATAACCTCCATCTCCTGCAAGGATTCGATGTTGAACATCAGGATGCTGGCCCTTAAGGCGGCGTCGATCTCCGCTTCAGTCTTTCCGACCCCCGAGTAGACGATCCTTTTGGGCGGGATGCCCGCCCTAAGGGATCGAAAGAGCTCCCCTCCGGAGACGATGTCCACGCCTCCTCCCAGCTTCCCGATCAGATGGAGGAGGGCTACATTGGAGTTGGATTTGACGGAGAAACATACCAGATGGGGAGTCCCTTCAAAGGCGCCGTCGAAGGCACGGAAGTGCCGGACCAGCGTCTCATGGCTGTAAACGTACGTGGGCGTCCCCAGCTCTTGAGCGATCTCCTCTAAGGGGACCTCCTCGCAATGGAGCCTCCCTTCCCGATAGTGGAAATGATGCATGGGATATCGATCTCCTCGGAGAACTCGATTGGACCTCTCAGGGTCCGTCTCCTCGCTTCTTCATCTATCTCTTTGGGATCTTCGCCTTGGCCGCTTTCGATCTGGGACTCTCGTTGGGGGGGAATGCATCATCCAAGGCAGTCACAGCGAACCAGTACCATTGGCCCGGTTGGAGCCCCCTGACCTCATAGAAGATGCCTTCCACCGGCTTCTGTGTCACTCTTTGCCATGGGCCGTCCGGGTTGGATGCCATATAGACATGATATCCTATCACATCGGGCTCTCTCCCGCCCTCCCAGACCAGGCGGATGCCCTCTTTGGTCGCAAAGGCCACTACTCCCTGAGGTGGCTCCGGGGATACAAGATCCCGAGGCACGACCTCCACGGGCTGAGAGAGAGTGCCCGGAACCCAACGATCGCCTGCTCGACGGAGGGCCCGGACCCGGTACGTATAGGAAAGTCCGTTTTGCAACCCCTTGTCAAGATAGGAGGGTCTCGTAAGAGGCTTCGGATGGATGGGCTTGCTCCCGACTCCACCGCCCTTGGTGCCGCGGAAGACCTCGTAGACCACCTCTTGGGCCGGGCGGCCATCGCTGAGCCGGGCCACAGGTTCCCAAGTGAGCTCCACGGTGCCATCCCCGGGCCTCCCCCTCAGCCCTTTGACGGTTTCGGGCGGGACGTCCCAGTAGACGACCACGCGAGGGGACAATCTTCCCCGAACCCCCTTTTGCGTAACGGCTCGAACGCGATAGAAATAAGTGCCCGGGGCTAGATCCGCGTCCATGTAGATGACGATCCCTTTGGGGATCCGGCTCCCTTCCGGATACCGGTAGGGAACCTCACCCACGGTCCTCCATGGGCTCGGACAATCGGGACACTCCCCCGGGGGCTTCTCCGCACGAAGAACCTGCAGCAAGGCCAAATCCTTAAGGGGCCGTCCGTCTGTATACTTTTGGGGAACACGCACCTTGAGGAGGATCCCTTCGGGGGTCACTTCGGCCCGGACCGCCCTGGGCTCCTCCGGCACGCGGAGCCTCGGGGGAACCGGTTTTCCCTTGACCCCGCAGGAACTCGTCACCACCAGGACGGCGGCGAGCCCCATCCAGTGGATTCCGCTTCGGCCCCGTCGGCGTCCCATCATGAATCCTCCTCGTAAGGCGGCGCTTCCCTCCATCGACGGATCTCCTCCTTGGCCTGCTGGATCGCCTCTCTGACACGACGAGTAGCCGTACCACCCGGACAATCCCTCCGTTCCACAGACCGCCGGGGATCGAGGATCGGAAACACGTCCTCATCGAAGGCCTCGTCGAATCTCCGGAGTTCGGCAAGCTCCAGGGCGGCCAAGGTCAACCCTCGTTCCATACAGGATCGAACGATCTCCGCTGCGATCCCATGGGCCTTCCGAAAGGGCCTTCCCTTCTCCACCAGATATCCGGCCAGATCCGTGGCTGTAAGGAAACCCTCTTCGGTAGCCGCCTCCATGCGGTCCGACCGGATTTCCATGGTTCGAATCATCTGGACGAAGGTCCTCAGGCAGGCCTTGACCGTGTCCACGGCTTCGAACAGGGGGCGTTTATCCTCCTGCATGTCCTTGTTGTAAGCCAGGGGAAGGCCTTTGAGGGTCACGAGCAAAGAGACCAGTTGACCCATCAACCCTCCCGCTTTGCCGCGGATCAACTCGGCCATGTCGGGGTTACGCTTCTGGGGCATGATGCTGCTGCCCGTGCAAAAGAGGTTACCCAGACGGACAAAGGAGAACTCTTGCGTGCTCCACAGGATGAGTTCCTCGCAAAAGCGGCTCAGATGGACCCCGAGGATGGCCGCAGCCGAAAGGAACTCCAACAGGTAATCCCGATCGCTGACCGCGTCGATGCTGTTTCTGCAGATGCGTGAGAATCCCAACTCACGGGCCACGAAGTGGCGGTCCACTGGAAAGTCCACGCCAGCCAGGGCGCCAGCCCCCAGTGGACATTCATCCAGGGCCCGAAGACATTGGACCATCCGCCTTCGATCCCTTCGGAACATCTCGAAGTAGGCCATCAGATGGTGAGAGAACAGCACGGGCTGAGCCCGCTGAAGATGAGTATACCCGGGCATAATGACCCCCAGGTTCTGCTCCGCCAGTCCCACCAAGTCCTCCATGAGGGCCACCAACAGGGCCAGAATCTCCTCGATCTCCTCCCTAAGGAAGAGCCGTTCGTCCAGGGCCACCTGATCGTTCCTGCTCCGGGCCGTGTGCAGTTTCCCTCCTATCTCCCCGATCTTCTCCATGAGGCGACGCTCCACGTTCATGTGGATATCCTCCCACTGAAGGGAGAACGGGAAGCGCCCCTCCTCGATTTCCACTAGGATTTCATCCAGGCCGTCGAGGATCCTGGAGGCCTCCTCCTCGGTGATGATCCCCTGCCGGGCCAGCATCCTGCAATGGACCTTGCTCCCCATGATGTCGTGGCGGTAGAGCCTTCGGTCCAGGGGGAGAGAGGCCCCGAAGGCCTGGAGGAACTCCGGAAAGGACGAGGGTTGAGAGAACTCTTCTCGATCCTTCATGACTCGGTCTCCTCCTGGACACTCCTCCGGATCCGAAGCCGCAGGCCCTGAAGCCGAATGAACCCTGTGGCGTCCTGAGGATTGTAGACCACGTCCTCCTCAAAGGTGGCCAAGTCTGGGCTGTACAGGGACTTGGGAGCCTTCCGTCCCACCACAGTGCAATTTCCCTTGTAGAGCTTAAGCCGCGCGGTCCCCGTCACCCCCTTCTGGGCTTCATCGATGGCACGTTGGAGCATCTCCCGTTCGGGAGAGAACCAAAATCCATAATAGACGAGCTCCGCATATCGGGGCATCAGAGTATCTCGCAGATGCATGGCCTCCCGATCCATGGTCAGAGACTCCACGGCCCGATGGGCCACATGGAGAATGGTCCCCCCGGGGGTCTCGTAAACTCCTCGAGACTTCATTCCCACAAAGCGGTTCTCCACAAGGTCTACCCTTCCGATGCCGTTTTCCCCGCCGAGCCGATTGAGATGGGCGAGCAGTTCCGCCGGCCCCATCCTCTTTCCATCGACGGCTATGGGGATTCCGTCCTCAAAGTCGATCTCCACATAGGTAGGACGATCCGGGGCCCGTTCCGGCGAGATGGTCAGCCGGAACATCTCCTCATCGGGCTCCCTCCAGGGGTCCTCCAGGATTCCCCCCTCGAAGCTCAGATGGAGAAGGTTGCGGTCGCAGCTGTAGGGCTTCTCCACTGTGGCCTCCACGGGAATCCCATGTTTTTGGGCATAGGCAAGCATGGCGCTTCGGGACCGCAGGGTCCACCTTGGGTCGCGCCAGGGCGCCAGGATCTTCAAGGAAGGGTCCAGGGCCATGTAGGTGAGCTCGAAGCGGACTTGGTCGTTCCCCTTCCCCGTGGCTCCATGGGCCACCGCATCCGCACCTACTCGATGGGCCACCTTCACCTGCCAGGAAGCGATAAGGGGCCGCGCGATGGAGGTGCCAAGAAGGTAACCTCCCTCGTATACCGCATGGGCCCTTAGGGCCGGAAAGACATAATCCCGGACGAATTCGTCCCTGAGATCCTCCACCACGAACTGGCTGGCCCCTGTGGCGATGGCCTTCTCCTCCAGCCCCTCCAGTTCTTCCTCTTGACCGATATCCGCGGTGAAGGCCACCACCTCGCAGCCATAAGTCTCCTTGAGCCACCGGAGGATGACGGAGGTGTCGAGTCCCCCAGAGTACGCCAAGACTACCTTTCGGATCTCTCCCATCTGATCCTCCTTAAGACCGCCCTTCGTCCGAAGAGGGTTACTACTCCTGAGCCTGGAGGGACTTGGGTTTTCGATCTCCCATCAACAGCTCTAAAATGGCCTTTTGCACATGAAGGCGGTTCTCCGCCTGGTCGAAGACCACGGAGCGGGGGCCGTCCATGGCCTCCGAGGTGATCTCCAGGCCCCGATGTGCCGGAAGACAATGCATCACCAGCGCCTCGGGGCAGTATTGAAGGAGCTGGGCGTTAACTTGATAGGGGGCGAAGGTCCTCTTCCGATGTTCGGTCTCCTCCTCCTGGCCCATGCTCACCCAGACGTCGGTGTAGACCACGTGGGCCCCCTGCACGGCTTCCCGAGGGTCTCGGACCAAGCGGACATTTTCGGGAGCCTTTCCCAAGATTGGAGCATCTGGTTCAAACCCCTCGGGACAGGCCAGGACCAACTGAAACCCCAGAAGGGCTGCTGCATTGATCCAAGAATTGGCTACGTTGTTGCCGTCCCCAACGTAGGCAATTCTGCGGCTTTGGAGATCCCCCATCTTCTCCTGAACGGTGAACAGATCGCTCAGAATCTGGCAGGGATGAAACCGGTCCGTCAGCCCGTTGATCACGGGAACGGAGCTGTAGCGGGCGAACTCCTCCACCGCCTCCTGGGAATAGGCCCGGATCATCACCCCGTCCACGTAGCGGCTCATGACGCGGGCGGTATCCGCGATGGACTCCCCTCGGCCCAACTGTGTAGTGGAGGCTTCGATATAGAGGGCGGTTCCTCCCATCTGATACATGCCCACCTCGAAGGAAACACGCGTGCGGGTGGAGGGTTTCTCGAAGATCATGGCCAAGACCTTTCCGCCAAGGGTCTGATGGGGCACACCGCGTTTGGCCTTGTCCTTGATGATCCTGGCCAAGGTCAGGATGGCCTCTACCTGGCTCTTCGACAGATGATCGATGCGAAGGAGATGTCGAAACACCACTTCCTCCTTTGTCCATGGGAGCCGTCGACACGGCCAGTCCCCTGAAACCCGGATGGAGGGTCAGCCTCTCCTTTCTCCCCAGACCTGGGCGAACGCCCTCTCCAGATTCTCTAAGGCTTCCTCCGCTTCCTCCAGGCTCATGCTCAGCGGGGGAATGAAGCGAAGCACCCGCTCCATGGTGCAGTTGATCAACAGTCCGCGCTCCATACATGCCTCAACGACGGGCGCTCCGGGCTCCTCCAACTCCATACCAAGAATCCATCCCCTTCCGCGGACCTCCCTCACTTGGCGATAGCGGGCCGCCAGCTCCTCCAGCCCACGGCGGAAGTGATCGGCCACGCCTCTTGACCATTCCATCAGCCCGTCGTCGATCAGGATGGACAACACCGCCAATCCCGCGGCCGCGGCCACCGGGTTCCCCCCGAAGGTGCTGGCATGAGTCCCGGGGGTTAAGGCCGAAGCCACCTCCTCAGAGGCCAAGATCGCCCCCATGGGCAGCCCTCCGGCGATGCCTTTGGCCACGGTCATGACGTGGGGGACGGCTCCCATCCCCTGATGGGCAAAGAGGGTCCCTGTTCGGCCCATACCCGTCTGGACTTCATCGAGGATGAGCAGGATGTCGTGAGCATCGCACAACTCCCGGAGCCCACGAAGGTAATCCTCTGGGGGGCAATGGACCCCACCCTCGCCCTGGATGGGCTCCACCAGAATAGCGCAAGTCCTTTCGTTGATGGCCCGAGAGGCCGCTTCCAGGTCTCCGAAGGGAACATAGCGGAAGCCGGGCACCAGCGGCTCAAATCCGTGATGGTACTTCTCCTGAGCCGTGGCCGATACGGTGGCCAATGTCCGTCCATGAAAGGAATTTTCCATGGTGATGACCTCGAAGCGCTCGGGATGCCCCCGATCCTTGGCTATCTTGCGTGCAAGCTTCAAGGCCCCCTCATTGGCCTCGGCCCCACTGTTGCAGAAGAAGACCCGATCCGCGAAAGTCAGTTCCACCAAGCGCTCGGCCAGTTCCACCTGGGGGATGGTGTAATAGAGGTTGGAGACATGGATAAGCTGGCCGGTCTGCTCCCGAATGGCATCCACCACTTTGGGATGGCAATGGCCCACGTTGCATACGGCCAGCCCAGCCACCATATCCAGGTAAGACTTTCCGTTTTGGTCCCAAACGCGGCATCCTTCCCCCCGCACGAGGACCAAAGGGAACCGGGAATAGGTTCGAAAGATGACCTCATCCGCGCGATCAATCCAGTCCTTCATTTTCGCCTCCTCGACGGCCCATGCCTCTCATCCACCGGTCCTTCTAAGACCTAGAGGTGATCTGAGTCCCGATCCCCTCGTCGGTGAAGATCTCAAGGAGCACGGCGTGCTCCTTGCGGCCGTCGATTATGTGGGCCTTTCCCACCCCGCCTTTCAAGGCCTGGATACAACACTGCAGTTTGGGGATCATTCCCCCCTGGACGATCCCCTCCTCCAAGGCGGCCATGGCTTCGGCCGTATCCAGGCTGGAGATGAGCCTTCCTTGGGGATCCAGGAGTCCTTCCACGTCGGTCAGGAGGATCAGCTTCTCCGCCCCCAGGGCTGCTGCCATGGCACTGGCCACCAGATCGGCGTTGATATTGTAGCTCTCTCCATCCGGCCCCACTCCCACTGGGGCGATCACAGGGATGAAGCCCTCCTCCTCCAGGGAGCGAATCACCGAGGGATCCACATCCTCCACCTCCCCCACCTTTCCCAGGTCGATGAGCTCGGGCGCCTTCTCCAGGCCTGGAAGCGTGCTTACATCCAGCTTCCTAGCCCGGATCAAAAGGCCATCCTTACCGGACAAGCCCACGGCCCTTCCCCCTTCTCGATTGATCAATCCCACGATCTCCTTGTTGACCTTCCCGCCGAGGACCATCTCCACCACATCCATGGTCTCATCGTCCGTAATCCGCATCCCTTGGAAGAACCTGGACTCCTTGCCCATCTTGCGCAGCACCTCGCCGATCTGAGGTCCTCCACCATGGACCACCACCGGACGGATCCCCACCGCCCTAAGAAGGATCACGTCCTTGGCAAAGGCCCGTTTGAGCCCGGGCTCAACCATGGCATGGCCGCCCAACTTGATGACGATGCGTTTGCCCTCGAACCGCTGGATGTAAGGAAGGGCCTCAAGGAGAGTCCGGGCCTTGTCCAGATGTCGCTTCATGCATCCTCCCAAAGACTGATCTTCCATACGAAAGCCGCCTGAGGCTTGGAGATTCGCCGGAGTGCAGCTCCAGTCCAATACCTATGGATTCCTTTTCAATGCAAGGGCTAAAGCCAACGACTACACCGTAAGTCGTGCGCCGTGTGCCCTGTCCGCCAAGGGCGGATGCCCCGCACTCTGTAAGGCACTCCCTCAACGAGGGAAAACTACTTATGTAATTGTTTAAGTAGATGTATCTAACTGTCTAATTTATAAAATATATCTACTTAAGTCTTCATCCTTTACTATATCCGCCAACTGGTCCCTGACGTATTGGGCATCGATAACCACTGTATTCTCTTTCAGATCCGGGGCGTCGAAGGAGATGGTCTCCAGGAGCCGCTCCATAACCGTATGGAGCCTTCGCGCTCCTATGCTTTCCCCCCTCTCGTTCACGAAGGTGGCGATGCGCGCGATCTCCTCGATGGCATCGGGCTCAAAGACGAGTCGGATCCCTTCGGTAGCCAGCAGCGCCTGGTACTGCTTGATCAAGGAGTTCTCAGGCTCCTGAAGGATCCGGACGAAATCCTCTCGAGTAAGGGGGTCGAGTTCCACGCGGATGGGGAATCGTCCTTGAAGCTCCGGGATGAGATCCGAGGGTTTGCTCATATGGAACGCCCCCGCGGCGATAAAAAGGATGTGGTCCGTTCGCACCCACCCGTATCGGGTGTTGACGGAGGTCCCCTCCACAATGGGAAGAATGTCCCTCTGAACCCCTTCCCGGGAAACATCGGGACCGTGGGCCCGATCCCGGCTGGCGATCTTGTCCATCTCATCGATAAAGACGATCCCCGACTGCTCCACTCGCCTCTTGGCGGTCTCGGCGACTCGATCCATATCGATGAGCTTTTGGGCCTCCTCTCGCTTGAGGATCTCCATGGCCTCGGGGATCAAAACCCTCCGCCTCTTGGTCCGGTCCGGAAAGAGGTTTCCCAGCATCTCCCTCAGTTGCTGGTCCAGATCCTCCAGACCCGCTGTGGAAAGGAGTCCTACCATGGGAAAGCTTCGATCCGATACCTCCAATTCCACATAACGGTCATCCAAGGCCCCGTCGCGAAGCATCCTTCGTAGCTTCTCCCTCGTCTCGGAGGAGGAGGGGGCCACGGGGCGCAGTGCATCCAAGGCCTCCTGAAGAGAGGAAGCCTGCTCGGAGCCGCTCCTTTTGGGGGAGGAGGCCGGAAGCAACAGGTCTAGGAGCCGCTCCTCAGCCAAGTGTTCCGCCTGAGCCTCCACGGCCTTCATCTCTTCCTGTCGCACCATATGGACGGCCTGATCCATCAGGTCTCGGATCATGGACTCCACATCCCGACCCACATATCCGACCTCGGTGAACTTGGAGGCCTCCACCTTGATAAAGGGAGATTGGGCCAGTCGTGCCAGCCTACGGGCGATCTCGGTCTTTCCCACACCTGTAGGACCGATCATGAGGATATTTTTGGGCATCACCTCATCGCGGAGGTCCTCCGGGACCTGCTGGCGCCTCCATCGGTTCCTCAAGGCGATGGCCACGGCCCGCTTGGCCTTGGCTTGCCCGATGATGTATCGATCGAGCTCCGAAACGATCTCTCTGGGCGTAAAGGTCTTCTGCATCAGCAGATTTCCTCAACGATGATCTCTCGGTTGGTGTACACGCAGATCTCCGAAGCGATCTCCATGGCCTGAATGGCGATGCTTCGAGCATCCAATTCCGTATGCCGCATCAAGGCCCGTGCAGCAGCCAAGGCATAGCCTCCCCCGGATCCGATGGCAGCCAGCCCATCATCCGGCTCCACCACGTCCCCGGTCCCTGAAAGGATCAGGGAGGTCGTCCGATCGGCCACAAGGAGCAAGGCCTCTAAGCGACGAAGGCTCCGCTCCATCCTCCAATCTTTGGCCAGCTCCACTGCGGATCGGACCAAATTTCCGTGAAACTGCTCCAGCTTCTGTTCGAACCGCTCGAATAGGGTGAGGGCGTCCGCTGATCCGCCGGCGAACCCCGCCACAACCCGTTGCTGATAGAGGAGACGAACCTTGCGGGCCTTATGTTTCAAGATGGAGTCCCCCAAGGTGACTTGACCGTCCCCGGCCATGGCCACGCGGTTTCCTCTGCGGACGGCCAGAACAGTAGTGCCCCGCCACGTTCCCTCCCACATCATGACTCCTTACCCCCCTTGGATGCGTCTCCACCCAAAGGCCCATCCTTTTCCTCACTTTGCAGCCGGGCTCGAGGATGAGTCCGATCGTAGATCTCCAGCAACCGGGCCATGCTCACGTGGGTGTAGCGCTGGGTGGTGGACAGGCTCCGATGACCGAGCATCTCTTGTATGGCCCTCAAGTCCGCCCCGCCGTCCAAAAGGTGGGTGGCGAAGGTATGTCGCAGGCTATGAGGACTCACCCCTCTCCTTTTGGAACATCGTTGGATATAGCGATCCAACATGCGGGCTACACTGCGGCTTGTCAGCCGTCCTCCGCGTTGGTTCAAAAAGAGGGCCACCGGTTTTGCATCAGCGGAGACCAACTCCCCTCGCCGTGCCATGTAGTCCCTGAGGGCCCTCAAAGCCGGAGCGCCGATGGGCACAATGCGCTCCTGTCCCCCCTTCCCTCTGACCCGGACCACCCCCGCCTCCCAATGGATATCATGGAGGTCAAGGGCCACCAGCTCGCTCACCCTCAGCCCGGAGGAATAGAGAAGCTCCATGATGGCACGGTTCCGGAGGCCCAACATGGTCCGGGTGTCCGGAGTCTGGAGAAGGGCCAAGACTTCATCCACGGAGAGTACATGAGGGATGGGCCTCCGCTGTTTAGGAGTGGGGATGTCCTGGACCGGGCTCCGATCCACGGCTCCCTCCCGAAGGAGAAAACGGTAGAAGCTCTTGAGAGAGGTCAATTCCCTGGCTACAGTGCTCCGTTGCCTTTCTTTCATCCTTTTGGCCAAATAGAGCTTGACAAGGTCGGCCGAAATCTCTTCGGCCCGGACCGGCCCTCCGATCCGCTGGGATGCGAATTTCCGAAAGGACTCCAGATCGCGCAGGTAGGCCCGGATCGTGTGCCTAGATGCGTTGAGCTCGTTCTCCAAAAACGATCGGAATCGGGGGATCCAGTGTTCCATGGTCCAGCGTAGGGTCGTCAGGGAGTTGAAAACGGACGCGAAGGCCCGTGAAGATCGCTTTAAGAATTTTTGGATTCTAACACATTGTCTTGAAAAGGCAAGGCGCTTGACCCTTGGGCCATGGCGCCTTGGAGGGGGTATAGATCAAGGGCCGGAGGCCTCCGCGTCGGTCTCCGATCTCTGTCGGGAGAGGAACCGGGCCTTCACAAAGGCGATCTCATCCTCCCGGCTTCGGATCCATCCGTCGAGCCGGGCGTCCCTCAGAGCGTCCAGAGTCTCCCGAAAGATGGGCCCCGGTTTCATACCCAGGGATTTCAGGTCCTCTCCATTGAGCTCGGGCCGCACCTGTCTGTAATGGGTGATGTGCTGAGTCAAGTGCCGTTTGACCCGCTGGTCCTCCGCCTTGGCCACCATATAGAGAAGTGGCTCGATCTCCAGGTCACGAAGCAATCGGAAGACCTGACTCGGGACGAGGCCCTTCTCACGGGAAAGGAGAGGGAGAGTCCGGTCTGCCAGGAGCTTTTGGGATGCGATGCGGCCCAGCTCACGCCGATGGAACCCCAGACGCTGCAGGGTCTCACGCACCTGCCGATCATTCAGCCTATCCAATAGGGCCATGAGATGAACCCTCCAGGGCTCCATTTCTTCATCCAGATAGAGGAGGCCGTACCACGACAGCACACCCTCCACCTCCTGGAGCAGCCTTTCTTTCTCTTTGGAGAGCTTGAGCCTGGGGTGAATGAAACGGAGCACGTCCAACTCCGCCAATCTCCGCAGCCCGAGAATCGGGCTTCTCTCCTCAAGGAGCATGCGCAGTTCGTGCCACAGACGGTGCCCCTCCACCCTCTCCAAAAAGTTCATCCGCACGGCGTTCTGGATGAGGTTCAGGGTATGCTTGCCGATCCGGAATCCGAACCTTTGTTCGAATCGGACCGCCCTCAACACGCGGGTGGGATCCTCCACCAAGCTGAGGTTGTGAAGGACCCGCAGAGTGCGATCTTTCAGGTCACGCTGCCCACCGAAGAAATCCAGCAGTTGCCCGAATGCCGACACGGGATTCAGGCGCACGGCCAAGGCGTTGATGGTAAAGTCGCGCCGATAGAGATCCAGCTTGATGGACCCCATCTCCACAGTGGGGAGAGCGGCAGGCCGTTCATAGTATTCCGTCCTGGCGGTGGCGACGTCCACCTTGAACCCATCGGGAAAGATGATCACTGCAGTGCCGAACTTCTGATGGGACCGGAGCCGACATCCCCGAGATTCGGCAAAGCGTTGCGCGAAGCGGATCCCGTCGCCTTCCACCACCACATCTACGTCCAGGTTGTCCACGCGCAGGAGGAGATCCCGGACAAATCCGCCCACCACATAGGCATGATAGCGCATCTCCTCTGCCACCCGGCCGATCTCCCTGAGCATCTCCAGAATTGGTTCGGGAAGTCTCTCCTCCATGAGCCGCCGAATGTCCTTCTTTCGTACAAACCCCTCCCCTTCGCGGTCGGGCCCGCGAAGAATGGCTCCTCCCAGTTGAGCCTCCATCTCCCTCAGAATGTCCGTTCGAGTCACCGCACCAACCAGACGTTCCCCTTCCATTACAGGTAAGAAACGCTGAGCGTTCTCTACTATGAGCCGCCTCACCTCTTCCACAGGGGTCTCTGGTTCGGCCGTGACGAATTCAGTGGTCATGTATTCACGAACCGGAAGGTCCTCAAGCCCATGATAGGCCGCCCTCTGGACGATGACCCGTGAGATGAGCCCCACCAGTCTCTCTCCTTCCATGACAGGCAACACGTTGATGTTGTGACGGGAGAGGATAGCTCCGGCCTCGCGGAGGGCCTGATGGGCCTGGATCGTCTTGACTGGAAAAGACATGATGTCCGAGGCGGTCTTAGAAGGCCGAACCGTCTCCTCAAGAAGCTTGAGAAGTCTCTCTTCTACCTGGATCAAGGTCAAGTCCCGGATGGTGGCCGAGGCCGCAGTAGCATGCCCGCCGCCGCCGAAAGCAAGGGCGATCTGTCCCACATTGACGGCCTCGATCCGGCTCCTGGCCACCAGATAGACACGATCCTCCATGCGGGCCAGGGCGAACAATACATCGATGTTTTCCATGTCCCGCAGCTTGTGAACCAAAACAGCGAAGTCGCCCACATACCGATCCGAAGAGGCCTTGGCCAAAACGATCTCCACCCCTTTGACACGGATCTTACGGGCCGACCTAATTAGGTCGTTCAAGAGAAAGACCTGCTCCGCCGTCAGTTCACGGGTGATCAGGTCCGAGATTACGCTCAGTTTGGCGCCCACGGACCGGAGATAGGCCATGGCCATAAAGTCCTCTTCGGTGGTGGAGGAGAAGGTCAGAGAGCCCGTGTCCTCATAGATACCGGTGGCCAGTACGGTGGCCTCGTCGGGACTCAGTCGGATCCCCTTTCGACGAAGCTCATCCACCATGATAGTGGAAGTCGCCCCCACCTCCCTCACCACTTCTACTTCCCCCTTCAAATCGTCCTCGCTGGGGGGATGGTGATCGTAGATGTGGATCCGAACTCCCGGCCGCTCCGCCACTTCTGCGAAAGGTCCGATCCTCCCCTTTTGTCTAGTGTCCACCAAGATCAGGGTGTCCACCTCTTCTAAATCCACATCCCGCACCCGATCCACCTCGAAGATATAGAAGGTGGACTGCACCAGAAACTCCCGCAGAGTCCTCTCCTGGGATCCGGGAAAGACGATCCTGGCCTCCGGATAGATCTTCTTGGCAGCCAACATGGAGGCCATGGCGTCGAAGTCCGCGTTGATATGGGTGGTGATGACCTGAATGGTTCCGCCTTCCTTGTCTCGCCTTCGGGCTCTGGGACCTCCGTCTCTGGGGGCCCTTCCCTACTCGCCTCGTGGATGACAACGCCGGTGAATCTCTTTGAGCCTCTGCCGAATCACATGGGTGTAGATCTGCGTGGTGGAGATATCGGCATGGCCGAGCATCTCCTGGATGGCTCTGAGGTCCGCTCCCGCTTCCAACAGATGGGTAGCGAAGGTGTGGCGGATCATGTGCGGCGTGACATCCTTTTGTAGGCCCGCACGGCGGGTCACTTGTTTCAAGATCTTCCAGAAACCCTGACGGGTCAAGCGTTTGCCGGAGCGATTGAGAAAAAGGGCAGGGGGATCAAGGTCCTTCACGAGGGCCCTTCTCCCTTTCTCCAAATAGAGCCTCAGGGCCTCCAAGGCGTACTGCCCTACAGGGATCACCCTTTCCTTCCCTCCCTTTCCCCTCACCTGGACGGTCCCTGTCATGAAGGAGACGGACCGAACGTCCAACCCCACTAGCTCTGAGACGCGCATCCCCGTGGCGTATAGGAGCTCCAACATGGCTCGATTGCGCAGATCCACGGGATCCTCGCCGTGGGCCGCCGAAAGGACGGCTTGGACCTCTTCGGATCCAAGGGCCTTGGGAAGGGATCGACCCAGCTTGGGGGACCGAAGTGGGGCGGTGGGATTGCGGTCTAGGTGTCGCTCGCGGACGAGAAAGCGAAAAAAGGATCGAACCGCAGCCAAACGGCGAGCCGCCGTGCGGGGGGAGAGGGAACGGGATCGAAGATGGGCCAAAAAGCCCTGGATGTGCACGGGGGTGACCTCCCCCAAGTGCCGGACTCCTTTCCCTTCCAGGTAATCGAGAAACTGAAGGAGATCTCGGCTGTAGGCCTCCAAGGTATTGGGTGAGAGACCCCTCTCCACCCCCAGGTGGCTCAGGAAGAGATCGATGACAGCATCGGCCCTCACCGTAGGATTCTCCTGTTGGCCTTCAAAGGCGGTCCTGTTGCCTACGTGCCCCAAACTGACCTGAATCCAGGCATAAGGAGCGGCCTTCCAGAAGGACTCCTCTCTCGATCAGACCGCGAAATCCATTGCAGACAGGGGTTCGGCGCCCCAAACCCGCGGATCGGGAGGCGATGTACCATCTCTCCTCCTTAGGTCCTTCCGTAGTCGTCCTCGTATCGAACGATATCGTCCTCCCCCAGATAATCCCCGGTCTGGACCTCTACCAGCCGAAGCGTCTCTTCACCCCGATTCTCCACCCGGTGGCGGCTCCCCTTGGGGATGTAGATATGCTCACCGCAGGGGACCTCCACCACCCTGTGGTCCAGAGTGACGGTGGCAGTACCCGAGACCACAATCCAGTGCTCGGCCCTCCGACCGTGGCTCTGAAGACTGAGGCGTTGACCGGGAAGGACATCCAACCACTTGACCTGATACCCAGATCCTCGATCCAAGACCCGGTAGGCACCCCAGGGCTTGGGGACCTCCCGATGGATCACGGCCTCCTCCCGGCCCGACTCTCGGAGACGTTCGGCCAGAGCCCGCACGTCCTGGCTCCGTCGCCTCGGGCAGATCAGGACGGCATCAAGGGTATCCACCACCACCATATCTTCGAGGCCCAAGGCAGCGACCAGCCTCTCTTTGGAGAGGATAAGGTTTCCCCGTCCCTCCAAAGTGAGGACATCGCCCTGAAGGACGTTTCCTCCAGAATCCTTCTCCAGGATCTCCCAGAGAGCATCCCAACTACCCACATCGCTCCATCCCACCTCAGCAGGGATGACAGCCACCCGCTCTGCCTTCTCCATGATCCCATAATCCACGGAGATAGGCTGCAGTCCCTCGTAGAAGGTTCGTATCCTCTCTCCATTCCCTTCACCGACCTCCTGGATCTCTTTCAAGCCCTTGGCATGATCCGGCAAATGCCGCTCCATCTCCTCCAGAAAGCGGTCCGCCCTCCAGAGAAACACCCCGCTGTTCCAGAAAAACTCCTTGGAACGCAGATAGGCTTCGGCCGTCCCCCTGTCCGGCTTCTCCGTGAAGCGGACGGCCTGAAAGACCTCCATAGGAGGACTCCCGCACGCCTCGGGCTCAAGGGGCTCTCCTCTTTGAATATAGCCGTACCCCGTCTCGGGCTTGGTGGGCGGAATTCCCAAAGTCACAAGCCATCCACTCCTGGCCACCAGCGCACCGGCCTCGAGGACCTCCAGGAACCGCCCCTCATGCTCGATGTAATGGTCTGCCGGCAGCACCACCATCACTGCATCGGGTTCACGGCGCAGGATGTGGACCGCCGCAAGTCCAATGGCCGCTGCCGTATTGCGCCCCACGGGCTCTTTCAAGATGCGCATCCCCTCCATGCCCATGGAGGCAAGCTCTGTCTGGACCTCCACGGCCTGGGAGGCCACAGTGACCACCCAGATCCGATCCTCCGTCGTCAAGGGTCTGGCCCGCTTCAGGGTCTGGATAATCATACTTTCCTGTCCCACGATCCTGAGGAGCTGTTTGGGCATCCGCTCTCGGCTAAGGGGCCAAAAGCGAGTCCCACTTCCTCCAGCGAGGATCACCGCGTGGATCTTTCCGCCGCTCATCTCTTCACCTCCGCACCGGAGATATTACGCAACAAATGAGCTTCGACCCCAACTCCCTTTCTCCTCCTTATAGGAATCCCATGGATGGTTTGCAAGCCCGGGGTCGTCTGCCTTTTCGAGGAAGCCCACACCCAGAGGAGACCGCCTCCTAAATCTACATCGGCCACTTTCTACGAAAAATCCCTCAACGACAGCCTACCATACCTCCCCCATACGTTTCGAGAGGGCATGACTCTGAGTCAAGATGGGGCTATGATGAGGATGACCGAGGAGGGATTTCCGGCCTCTGGGATTAAGAGGGGATTTCAACGAAACTGTTCATGCCTCGCCCCCAGACGGGGCACCCTAGAGGCATGAAAACAGCGGCCCAGGACTCCCCGCCCAACACAGGAGGTGCCCTGAACAGATTTGAAGGTCTTTTCGCGAGGTCCGCCTGAGGCAGGAAGCGAAACGATCGTCCCCCGATTTCGCGGGATCTGAGCCCGAAGGGCGAGTTTTTGAATTTGCAGTGGGGCCAGGTTCGCCTCAGGCGGACCCGAAAAGAACTCCTCAAAATAAGGGTATCTCCCGTGAGCCAGCTATTTTCTATGTAGGTTGTATGCGGAGAGAGAATCATGCCCACTGGTGAAGTAACCGTCCTGGATGACGTGGTTCTTTTCCTTCCCGATGGGTCCACCCGAAGAGGTGCCATCGCCTTTGGAGGAGAAAGAATATTGGCCTTAGGAGGGTCGGAAGAGGTTTGTGGTGCCTTTGCCAGGGGAAAGGTACACCGGATACGGCTTTCCGGGGCCATGATCCTTCCAGGACTCATAGACGGCCATACCCATATGATGATGGGGGCCCTGAGCCTGCGATCCGTGGACTTGAGGGGTGTGCGAAGCCGCGAGGAGTTCGTCAGAAGAATCCGCCTCTGGATGGAAGAGAATCCATCTTCCCACTGGATCCTCGGCGGCCTTTGGGACGATTCTCTCTGGGGGGAACCTCCTCATCGAGGCTGGGTCGACGACCTTACGGGAGACCGTCCCCTATTTCTGATCCGCCACGACATGCACTCGGCCCTGGCCAATTCCCGTGCCCTGGAGCTGGCTGGGATTGGGGCGGAGACGCCCGATCCAGACGGAGGACGTATCGTGAGGGACCCTGAAAGCGGCCATCCCACGGGGCTGCTCCTGGAGCGAGCCATGGAACTGGTTCAGCGCCACATCCCTGCTCCGGACGATGAGGAAAGAGCGGGATTGCTTCATAGGGCCCTGAGGAAGGCTGCCTCCCTCGGCCTCACTGCGGTGCAGGACATCGCCTTGGACTGGAAAGAGGTGTCGGCCTACCGAACGGCCATGGAGGTGGAAGGCGTGGGGTTGCACGTCCATTTGAGGGTCCCCATGGAGGCCCTGGACGCCTACAAGGCATCGTTAGATGAGCCCTGGCCGGAGCGGCTCATCCCCGCCGGGCTGAAGGCATGGACCGACGGGAGCCTGGGATCCGCCACGGCTTGGCTCCATGAACCCTACGTGGGGACCCAAGACAGGGGGGTTCCCTGGATTCAGGATCCCAAATCCTTCAAGGAGGGGGTTCTAAGGGCCGCATCTCTGGAGATCCCTATATCTCTCCACGCCATCGGTGATGCAGCCATCGACTACTGCCTGGACTGCTTCCGGACCTGCATTGAAGAGGGGATCGGATCCGCTCCTCTTCGCATCGAGCATTTTCAGCATCCCTCCGAGGAGGCCCTCCTCCGGGTGGATCACCCCCGCCTCATTGTCTCCATGCAACCGGTCCATCTCCGAACGGACGCCCGCCTCGCTGAAGAGAGGCTGGGTCCGTGGAGGGCCCGCCTCTCGTATCCCCTCCGAAGCCTCATGGATCGGCGATGTACTGTGGTCTTCGGATCGGACTGGCCGGTGGCGGACCTAAATCCCTTCTTGGGCATCTACACCGCCGTGACTAGACAGGAGAAAGAGGGCCGCGAGGGATGGATCCCGCTAGAAAGAATCGATGTCCCACAGGCCCTTGCGGCCTATACCCGAAACGCGGCACACGCCGCGGGGTTGAGGGACGTAACGGGCGAGCTGCGTCCCGGCCTCCGGGCGGATTTGACCGTCATCGACCAAGACATCACCGCTGTCTCCCCTGAGGAGATCCCCCGCACCTCCGTCCTGATGACGGTGGTGGGAGGGAAGATCGTCTACGAGGGTTTCTGAAGGGAAAGTCCCCTCCGAGCAGGGGAGCAGACCCCTCTACCCGGGCCGGATCCATGGTCTTGTTTCCCCGCCTGCCCTTCGCTTTCCCCAAGATGGGATCAGCCGGTGCCCTGAGGACTACCGATACCTCCCTTCTCGGATCATCTTTGTAGGACGGAAAATCTCCTTTCCGAAGCGGTCGGCCAGCCGATCGAGTCGGGCAGCTAGGTCTACCGGATCTTGTCCCTTGGCAACGGCCATGGGGCCGACGGTGTTCCCGGTCCCATTGACGATGGCCGTATCAATGTCCTCGGGACCGCATACCTCCATCTCGATCAACTTGGTGGCCTCATTGATCTGGACCGCCAACAGGTCCATGGGGTCCAGTTTGTCCGTGGCCTTGGAGAGGTCGATCTCGGGTCTGCCTTGGGACCAGTCGTAAAACCCCTTTCCCGTCTTCTTGCCCAGCTGACCTGCCTTGACCTTCTCTACCACGACTCTCGGAGGAGCAAAGTCTGGATGGACCGTCTCCGCGAAGTAGAGACGGGCGTGGTAATTGATATCCAGGCCCGTATAATCCATGAGTTCGCAAGGCCCCATGGGCATGCCCAGCTTCCTCATTAGGGCGTCGATCTCCTCGGGCTGAGCGATCCCTTCATCCAGAATGCATCCCAGCAACACCCCAGCGGGCGCCTGGACCCGGTTGACGATGAATCCCGGCACGTCCTTCTCTACCCTGACGGGCACCTTATTCGTCTTGAGGCAGAAGTCGTAGGCCACCTGCATGGTCTCCTCGGAGGTCTTCTCCCCCCGGATCACCTCCACCAGCTTCATCAGCACGGCCGGATTGAAGTAATGGAGTCCCAGGACCTTCTCGGGACGTCGAGTGGCCTTAGCGATCTCCGTGATCTTCATGGTGGAGGTATTGGATGCCAGCAATGCATGGGCAGGAGCAAAGCGATCCACCTCGGCGAAGGTCTCCTTCTTGAGCTCTAGGACTTCAGGAATGGCCTCAATGACGAGGTCCGCTTCCTGGACGGCCTCCTGGAGATCCAGGCAGGGACGGAGAAGTTCCCTGTGGATTCGATCGTAGAGATCCTGGGACACCTTTCCCTTCTGGAGAAGCTTCTTTAGGCTCTCGTCGATGCGTTGCACACCCCGATCCACGAACTCCTGCTTGATGTCCCTGAGATAGACGGTATATCCCGCAAGCAGGGCTACCTCAGCGATTCCGTGTCCCATATCGCCCGCCCCAAGCACAGCGACCTTGCGAATGTCTTCCACTCTCATGACCTCCTCCTTACGGGCACCCACGGCGCCGAATTGAACCACAATATCTCATGAAAGATCTCCAACACAGTCGGTCATCCCAAGGCAACCTGCTTTGGGACCCGGAGAAAGGCGGGGAACTTCGCTGTTTGACAAAACCCCCTTTCGGCAGACCCCAACGAGCTCCGCATCCCGCTGCTACGGCATCACTCCATGCCGCATGACCGGAGACGGTCTTGAGGAGCGGCGGCACAACGCAAGTTCCAAGGCACGAATGATCCTCGGTCTGGTCTCCCTGGGGTCGATCACGTCGTCCACGTTGAAACGTTGAGCCGCGGGATAGGCCCCACAATACTTCCTATATGCCTCCTCGATCTGTTTCCGCAGGGTTTCCGGGTCCTTTGCGTCAGCCAGCTGAGAACCATGGCCGGCCAACACCCCCCCCTCCACCGGAAGGGACCCGAAGTCCGCTGTGGGCCAGGCCAAAACGAGTGTCTGTTTGGCCCCGTACCCACACATGGCACATCCACCGAACCCGAACGCCTTCCGGATAACAACCGTGATCTTCGGCACATCGGCCCAGGCCAAAGAATAGGCCACGGCGAGACCAAATCGCAAAGCCCCCTCTCGCTCGGACTGCGGCCCTGTCATCACTCCCGGCACATCCACGAGAAAGATGATCGGCAAATGGTAGGCCGAGCACAGGTCGATGAAGTGTCTCTCCTTCTGAGCCGCTTTGGCCGTGATGGCCCCGGCATAGACCATGGGTTGATTGGCGATAATCCCCACGGGATGACCGTTCATCCTGGCCAGTCCGGTGATCATCATGGGGGCGAAGTCCGGCTTGATCTCGAAGAAGCTCTCTCGATCAACGATGCAGTTTATGATTCTTTTCATATCATAGGGCCGCTTGGGATTTTGAGGCAGGATCTCCAGGAGTTCCTCCTCCATGCGCTCCGGATCGTCCTGGCTCTCCCTAGAAGGGGGATACTCCCAGGCGTTGGATGGAAGGTAGGAGAGATATCGTTTGACCATTTGAATGGCGTCCGCATCACTTTCGGCCACATTGTCGGCCACCCCGGAGATCTTGCAATGGACGTCGGGCCCTCCCAGGTCCTCCTTGGTTACCCGTTCTCCAGTGGCCGTGAGAACCACCGGAGGCCCACCCGCAGCCATCATGCCGTGTCCTTTCACCATGATGATGAACTCGAGTAGGCTCCCTACCAGTGCGGAATCACCGGCGCAGGGCCCCATAACCACACCCACCTGCGGGGCGATACCAGACATCTTCGCTATCTTCAAATGATGAAAGACCGCGGGAAGGCCCTCTCCTATGGCCTCCTCTGCCCTGGCACCCGCCCCGTCCAAAAGCCATATAAGGGGCACCCTCTCTTGAGTGGCGATTTCCACCATCCGCACCTTCTTCATCATGTGGGTCAGCCCCACCGAGCCTCCCAACACGGTGAAATCCTCGGCGATGACCCCCGCCATGCGTCCTTCCACGAGGCCGAATCCTGTGATGACCCCATCGGCGGGGGTGATTCGGCCGTCCATCTCCGGCCTGTGACTCTGGTGGGTGGCCAGAAGGCCGTACTCCTGGAAGGAGCCCTCGTCCATGAGCAGTTGAATGCGCTCACGAGCCGTCAGCTTCCCTCGATCATGTTGACGCTTCACCTTTTCCGGACCGCCCATCTGCAGGGCGGCATGTCGGCGACGCTCCAATTCTTTCAGTTCCTCTTTGATATCCACTTCTTCAACCCAACCATCGCTTTCGTCTTTTATAGTGCTTGACGTCCCTGTAGCTCTTTTTCTCTCCGATCCCTGTCAGCCCCAAGTAAAACTCCTTGACATCCTCATTTTCCCGAACTTTTTCCGAAGGCCCATCCAAAACCACACGTCCATTTTCCATGACATAGGCATAGTCGGCCACGGCCAGGGCCGCTCGAGCGTTCTGCTCTACGAGCAAGATCCCGATATTCTCCTCGCGGTTGATCCTTTGGATAATGTGCAAGATCTCCCTGACCACCAAGGGGGCCAATCCCAAAGACGGCTCGTCCAACATCAGGATCGACGGCCGCGCCATCAAGCTCCTGCCGATGACCAGCATCTGCTGTTCGCCTCCGGAGAGATAACCGCTGACCTTGTTTCGAAGATCGACCAGCGCAGGGAAATAGGAATAGATCTGAGAGAGCCTCCTCTTCACATCCAGGCGGTCCTTATTCAGATAGGCCCCCATGCGCAGGTTCTCTTCTGTGGTGAGATGGAGGTACAATCTCCTCCCTTCCATGACTTGGCGGATTCCCAGCCCGGCGATATATTCCGGGTCCCTCTTATGGATCTTCTCTCCCTTGAACAGGATACTCCCTCGCGTGATCTCTCCCAGCTCCGCCCGCAAGAGTCCGGATATGGCCTTGAGAGTGGTGCTTTTGCCCGCACCATTCGCGCCCAGCAGGGCCACGATATTCCCCTCTTCCACATCCAGAGAGACCCCTCGCAGGACCAGGAGGACCTTGTTGTAAACCACCTCCACGTTGTTCAAGCGAAGCATGGTTGACTCATCCTGCCACACCAACGGCCTGCTTTCCTGCGCTCAGAGCGGCCGCTATTTGGGCACATCCTTCCCTCCAGGGAGAAGATCCGGGGTCGGGAAGAATCCTTTGGAAACCACCTTTCCGTCTTCAATGGCCTGAATCTCCACGGTGTCCATCCCCACACGCCGGGTTTCAGAGTATGTAATGGGCGGGCTGGTCCCCCATGCATCGAAATTCTTCATGTTGATCAAGGCATTGTACACCGCTTGTCCGTCCACCTTGTCGGGCCCCACGGCCGCGGCAGCTCTCCTCACCGCTTCCACAGCAATGGCGAATTTAGACCAACAGTTGCCGTAACCCCATTTGTTGGCCGTCCTCTTCTTCTTTTCGTACATCTCCTTCACCATGGGGCACTTTTCCTCCCACTGCGTTATCAAGGTGTTGATCGCGGTGATGTGTACGCCGTTGGCCAAGGGACCCACATAACCCAAAAGCTCGCCCAGGTTGCAGGCGTAGCTGAGCCCAATGGTGATCTTGCCCGTCATCCCCAACCTGTCCATATCCTTGAGAACTACGGAGAGAGCGGATGGATACATTCCACCGAAGGTGAAGTCGGCTCCCGATTCCTTCAAGCGCATCACGTGGGCCGTGGTATCCGAAGGCACATTGGGGATGAACTCCCTCGCTACGATCTTTATCCCTTTGGATTGCAGATAGAGCTCAGCCTCTTTGGTCATAGGTGCTTTACCAAAAGGATTGTCCCACGTCAGCCATGCGAATTTGGGCGGTTCCTTCTTTTTCCAGATATGAGTCAAGAAATAATCCACCCAAGCCCCGAATTGATTGACATACGGCGGGGGCTGACAGAACGTCCACCTCGGCGGATCGATCATGGCCAAGCTCATGCCGCCCTCTACGTCCGGGATCTTCACCTTGGCATGCCATTTGACCAAGGCGGTTCCGATCCCCGTGGACTCTCCGATGATCACGGCGGGTTTTGGTTTGTGAGCGATCATCTTCTTGAATCCAGCCAAGGACTTGGCCGGGTCCGTGCCTCCATCCACCCAGATCAGCTTCAATTCGGCCCCAGGGACATAATTGACTTTGTTCGCCCACTCGATGGCATCCTCCTGGGCGGGTCCGAAGGCCGCCTGAGTGGCCCCGTAGGCCCCGGTGAAGTGGGGTAGATGCCCGATGACAATGACGGGCTTTTGGGCGGCTACTGCAGGGCAAGGCAAAAAGAGACAGAGGATCAATAAGGAGCACCCCACAATGAAACCCCTCTTGATCCCCCTCATCCCCATTCTGCGTCCGTCCGATGCTCTTCTCATTTTCTCCCTCCTTTTCACAGGTTAAAAACCATCCTTTCCCTCAATATGGAAAGGGCCAGATCCGAAATGAAGAGAGGATGATCTGCCACCTGTGGTTTAAACCGCGAGGCTCCAGGACCAAAAACAGGATGATCACGGTTCCGAAGAGCATCTGAGTGAAACCGGCCACCCCCGACACCGAAACCGCAGGGATAACCTGACCGATGAGAGGAGTGATGTAGATCACCAATTGAGCCAAGAGACGGAAAGCAAAGGCCCCGAAGATGGCGCCGGTGATGCTCCCCATGCCACCGACGATCAGCATTCCCAGGTACCATATGGAATCAATCAAGGGAAACTGCTCGATTGTGATCATGCCGAGATAATGTGCGAGGAGGCTTCCGGCGGCCCCGGCATAAAGTGAGCTGATGATGAAGGCCAAGGCCTTGAGCTTGAAGATGTTGTATCCCATAAATTCCGCGGCGATGTCGTTATCTCTAACAGCGATGAAGGCCCTTCCGAATTTGGTCCTGGTCAGGTTAAAGGCCCCTGCGGTCCCCAATACGGCAATCGGCATGATGAGGAAATACATCTCCATCTCCGTGTCAAGCTCCATCCCAAAGAGTTTGGGAAAGTCGCAGGAGAGTCCCCAGACCCCCTTGGTCAAGTCTCCGCCATGGAGGATGACCCAGATGATGATGTAGTGAAAGGCCAAGGTGGAGATGGCGATGTAAAAACCTTTAATCCTGAGAGAAGGAAGGCCGACGATCAGGCCCATCAACCCGGAGACGAACATGGCACTGGGAAGTGTGGCCCAGAAGGGCCATCCCAGATGCTCGGAGAGGATGGCGCTGGTGTAAGCCCCTACAGCGATAAAGGCCGCGTGACCGATGCTGATCTGACCACAGTAGCCCGTCAAGATATTTAAGCCCAGCATGGCGATGACGGTGATCCCGATGAGGTTCATGACTCCCAGAAAATAATCACTGGCCACAAGGGGAATACCCCCGAACAGGAGAGCAAAAAGGACAACGAGCATAGTCCATCGGAAGGGAGTCCGGACACAGGCCAAGTCCTGGGCGTACGACTCATCGAAGGTTCCGCAAGGCCTCTTCATCATCGCATCAAACTCTCTCTATTCTCTGATATCCGAAGAGCCCGTAAGGTTTGATAAGCAACACCACAAGAAGAATCACGAAGGGGAAGACCTCCTCCACGCCTCCCCCCACTATTGGATCCAGATAGCCGGCCCCCAAGGCCTCCAACATCCCGATGGTGATCCCCGCCAGCACGGCTCCCAGGACGGACTCCATGCCTCCCAGGATGACCACGGCCAAAGATTTCATGCCCAGCGCGATCAATGGCTCCTGGTTCACCCCGTGCATCTGGGCCATGAGAAACCCCCCGATGGCAGCCATGATTATGGCCACAAACCATGCGAGCACGAAGATTCGATTGATCTTCACACCCTCACTTCGAGCAAGCTGGTGATCCTCGGCGGTTCCTCTCATGACCAGACCGAGTTTGCTTTTTTGGAAAAAGAGCATAAACGCGATAAAGGCCAAAGCGCAGATGAGGAAATTGATTACGCTCTCCAGCGAGATCACAGTGGCACCCAAGTGGAAGGTCCCCGATGGGAAAAACTTGGGATATGTCCGCGCGGGGCCCGGCCAGAGAAGCGTCACGAATCCTGCAAGGACCTCTCCCAGGGCCAACGTGGCCACGATTGCAGCCAAGATCGGTTGGCCAGTGAGAGGATAAAGGATCAGTCGCTGAATCAGCCAAGCGAGGATTGCAAGCCCTATGAGGGTGCAGACGACCGCAAGCAGGAGGTTCATGTGGAGCTGTACCACGAATGACCAAAGCAGATATGCGGAGAATGCCACGATACTGCCGTGGGCGAAATTAAAGACGCTCGACGCCTTGTAGATCACGACGATTCCCAAGGCCATCAGTGCATAGACAGAGCCCGTCAAGATTCCACTTACCAAAAGCTGAGAGAAGAATTCCATGAGGGGCCTCTATTCCAAGGTGCGGATCAAGATATCAGTCTTGATCACGGCCGTCCGCCCGTCCCGGTATTTCACCTCCGCCTCGGTGCTTACCTTGGGTTGATCAGAATAAGCGGCCTCGATCATTGCCTTGTACTTCTGCTCCAGAAAAGACCTCCGGAGCTTCCTCGTCTTGGTCAGCTCCCCCTCGTCGGGATCGAATTCCTTGTGAAGCAGGGAAAATTTCCTCACGCGGGCTCCCTCAGGAAGGTCTTTGTTGACCCTCTCCACATCTTTGGAAATCAGATCGTAGACTTCCTTTTTCTGCGAAAGGTCCACAAAAGTAGTGTATGGATAGCCGTTCTTCTCGGCCCATCGTCCCACATTGTCGAAATCGATGTTAATGATGGCGAATAGGTACTCCTTGTCCTCTCCGCCCACCACCATTCCGTCTTTGATGTAAGGACTGAATTTGAGCCTGTTCTCGATGTAGGTAGGGGAGTATTTCTCTCCTCCTTTCAACGTCAACATATCCTTCATTCTATCGAGGACGATGAGGTGCCCATCCTCATCAAATACACCCGCATCCCCTGTCTTGACCCATCCGTCCTCCACAACCCTCTCCGTCTCCTCCGGCTGTTTGTAATAGCCATCGAAGATGGGGTTGCTGGTGATCCAGATCTCTCCTTCCTCAGATATCTTGACCTCCACGCCCGGGACCACCGGCCCTACGGTCCCCGCCTTGGGCCATTCCCTGTGCATGGCCACGGGATTCACCTCTGTGAGGCCGTAGGCCTCCTTGATATTGACGCCCACGGCCTGAAACCAACGGAATACGTCAGGTCCCAGGGAGGAGCCTCCCGTGAGCCCAACCCGAGTCCGCCTCAGGCCGAGATGATCCCTAATGTGCATGAGACAGGCCCAATCCGCCAGTTTGTAGAGAACGGACCAATGCAACGGAGGCGTCCTCCTCTTCTCATACCGGTAATCGGCCCACTTGTACCCAATGGCCATGCTCAATCGATACAGCCATCTTCTTATGGGTCCGGCGTCGTTGATCTTCATCTGGACCGTGGAGACCAACCCCTGCCATTGTCTGGGCCCCAACAGAAGGAGGCGGGGGCCGATCTCCCGTATATTCTCCTGGACAGTATCAGGAGATTCCGGGTAATTGACGGGCATCCCCCAAAGCAGCCAGGCCACCATAAAGAGCTGCTCCGCGATCCACGCCAGCGGCACGAAGGATAGGTATTCATCTGAGGGCGACCATGGGTTGACTCGGGCGAACTTCCGAGCCCCTTCGATGAGGTAGGCATGGCTGATGAGGGCCCCTTTGGGCATCCCTGTGGTCCCCGAGGTGTAACAAATGACGGCGCAATCCGTGGACTTCCCCTGCCCCACCAGTTCCTCGAACAGCCCCGGGGATTCCTCCTCTACCCCACGCCCCATCTCCACCACTTCCCCGAACGAAGTGATCAACGGATTGCTTCGATAGGCCCTCATCCCCTTGGGATCCCAGTAGATAATCTTCTTGATCTTGGGGAGCCGGTCGATCACTTCCAGAAACTTGTCGCACTGTTCTTGATCCTTGACTACAGCGAAGACACTATCCGAATGATCCGCAATATATCGGACCTCATCCGGGATTACATCCACGTACATCCCCACCGCAGCCCCTCCCAGGGCCTGAGCTGCCAGCTCGGCCCAGTACCACTCCGGGTCATTGTCTCCCACGATGCTGATCTTATCCCCCCGTTTGAACTCCAGTTTCATTAACCCCAGCGCGAAGTGTTTGATGTTTAAATAGCAATCCTCCCATGTATACGGGTTCCATATCCCCAAGTCCTTCTTCCTCATGGCCACTTTGGAGGGCTGTCTGCGATAGTTCCATACCAAAAGTTTAGGCAATGTATCGTTTTGAGCCGTTATGGCGATTTCCGAGGTCATAGTGGCCATCACCCATTTCCCTCGCCCAGATATGCACCGATCACTTTGGGGTCCCGGCTGACTTGGGCGGGACTCCCCTCGGCGATCTTGACGCCGAAATCCAGGACCACCACCCGATCCGCGATATCCATCACCACGCCCATGTCATGTTCCACCAAAATAATGGTCGTGCCTCTCTCCTCGTTGATGTCCAGGATGAAACGGGCCATGTCCTCTTTTTCCTCGAGGTTCATCCCGGCCATAGGCTCATCCAGAAGCAGCAACTCTGGGTCCATGGCCAACGCACGCCCGAGATCGATCCTCTTCTGGAGCCCATAGGGGAGTTCAGCCACAAGTTTTTTTCGGACGTGCTCGATCTCTAGAAAATCGATGATCTCCTCTACCTTTTTCCGCTGAGAGATCTCCTCTTTTCTGGCTTTGCCGAAAAACCACAGGGCCGCAAGGATTCCATGGTGAATCTGCATATGCCGCCCGGCCATCAAGTTGTCCAGTGTGGTGAGCCCTCCATATAACTGAATTCCCTGAAACACCCTCGCAATTCCGAGATGGGATCTCTTGTGCAGTGGCAGCGAAGTGACGTCTTTGCCCTTGTAGACGATCCGTCCTGAGTCCGGACGATAAAATCCATTGATACAGTTCAACAGGCAGGTCTTCCCCGCGCCGTTCGGCCCGATCAGGGCAACCAGTTCTCCCCGATGGACCTCCAGACTGACTCGCTTCAAGGCTGCCACCCCGCCGAAGTGCAGGCTGATCTCTGAAACCCTGAGGATCTCCTCGCCACGGCCCTTCACCATCCTATCCCTTCCCCTCTCCGAGGCGAGGGAAGAGCGGCGTTCCGCCGCCCCTCCCTCGTCGGCCATCCCGGGATGCATCGAATCCTCTCTACGGTTCCCTTTCGATGACCGTTGCCACTCCTTGGCCGCCTCCCACACAGGCATTTGCGCACCCGTAGCGTCCTCCCTTCACGTTCAGGATCCGCGCCAGGGTCCCCACAAGTCGGATCCCGGTGGCCCCCAGGGGATGGCCGATGGCGGTGCCTCCTCCCATAACGTTGACCCTTTCGGGATCGATCCCCAGCTCCTTGATGCAGTTGAGGGCCACGATACAGAAGGCCTCGTTGATCTCCCAGTAATCGATGTCCTCCACGTTGAGTCCCGCCCTCTCAAGTGCCATTCTCGATGCTGGCACAGGGCCTGCTCCCATAATGGTGGGGTCGACCCCTGCAAAGCCGATGGATCGGATGGTCGCCAGGGGCTTGATCCCCTTTCTCTGGGCCGTCTCCTTGGACATGAGGATCATGGAGGTAGCCCCTGCATTGAGGGGAGAGGAATTCCCCGCAGTGATGACCCCGTCCGGCTTGAAGGCGGGTTTGAGATCGGCCATTCCCTCCAGAGTCGCATCGTGGCGTACGGCCTGGTCCCGATCCACCACCATGGTGGTGCCGTCGGCCTGCTCGGCCTCGATGGGGAGAATCTCTCCATCGAAGAACCCTTCCTTCTGGGCCTGTGCGGCGAGCTGATGAGACCGCACGCCCCAGCGGTCCAGATCCTCCTTGGTAAAGCCGGTCTGTGAGAAAAGCTTCTCCGCAGTGAGCCCCATGTTGACGGCCGTCATCATATCCCAGTGTTTGTAGGCTTCGTCCGTGTAGAGGCGCATGTTGGGGACGATGGCCCCTTTCTCGATCAGGGCTCCCCCCATGGGGACCCGGGTCATGTGTTCCATCCCGCCCACCATGACGATGTCCGCAAAACCCGTGGCAATCTCCATGAAGCCGACGTGGATGCAGGCCATGGAAGAGCCGCACTGTTGATCCACGAACTTCGCCGGGATGGTCTCGGGGAGATTGGCTAGGAAAATGGGGTTTCTCCCGCCATAGGTCCACTGTTCGCTGACCCCCATAGCGGAGCCTACCAAGAAGTCGTCGATCTCCGAGGGTTCGATCCCCACCCGTTTGATGAGTTCTGGGAGCAGTTTAGCCAGTAGTTCATCCGCCCGGATCTTGTGAAACCAGTCCCTGGCTGGGTCCTTGGGACGGGAACGCGACTGGGCGGTCCGAAGGTATCCGGCGATAACCACTTCACGCATGGAGGCACCTCCTTTTAGGGTATCAGGCACATTCTGCTGTATTCGAATGGCTCAAAACTTAGTGGGCCAATTGGCCAGTCGGTGTTTCCCCATCCCCCTTGAAGGGGAGCCTTGGCAGATATCCAGGGCGTGGATGATGTAATCCCTAGTCTCCCGTGGATCGATGACGTCGTGAATGTAATGAAGCCCCGCGGCTCCGTAAGGCGAGGCGTCCTCCACCAACTTCTGTACCAAGGTCCCCTGTCCGCCACCGTGGTCCGCCTTGCCCCCGAGGACCACATGGGCCGCGATCTCGGGATCCACAAAGCTGATCTCGGCCGTGGGCCACGCCACAAGGAAGTCGGCACCGCACCCGGATCCACACATGTTCCAGAAGGCCATGCCGTAGCTCTTTCTGACGATCACCGATATGCGAGGGACGCTTACCAGTCCCAGGGCGTTCATGTAATTCATGATTTTCGCAGCCACCCGCCTGCGTTCGGCTTCCTTCCCCACGAGAAACCCTGGAATATCATGAAAGAAGAGCAACGGGATATTGAAAGTGTCGCACAGACAGAGGAAGCTGAGGACCTTGTCGATTCCGTCCGCATCCATGGCCCCTCCATGAACCAGGGGCTGATTGGCCACGATCCCTACCGCCCTACCCCCTATACGGGCCAGGGCGGTGATCACCGTCCTCCCGAACAAGGGTTTAAGGAGGAACAAACGCCCGTTGTCCACCACACAGCGGAGAATCCTCTCCATATCATAGACCCGGTTCCTCTTTTCCGGGAGAAAGTCCAGAATTCGGTCCATTTCATCCCCGGAGGCTCTAGGCATCGGGAGCCTCGGCGGGAGTTCATCCCGATGAGAGGGCATGTAGGAGAGAAAATCTCGAATCAATCTGAAACATTCCTCTTCGCTTTCGGCCACCCGGTCGGTCATTCCGGTGATCTCCGCGTGGACCTGCCAGCCACCCAGCTCTTCATCCGTGACCTCCTCGCTGATGGCGAGCTTCAGCACCCTGGGGCCGGAAACCCCCATGGCGCTCCCCTTCACCTGGACCACGAAGTCCGACAGGCAGGCCATCCAGGTGGGCATCCCATAACACTCCCCCAAGACTGCTGTCACCATGGGGGAATAACGAACCCGGCTCATCATCTGAAGGTAGGTATCGTGCCCTCCCCCCCCGAAGGAGGCCATCCCTTTGGAACCCATGATGTCCGGGATACGTGCCCCTCCGGCCTCCCCGAGATAAATGAGGGGGTATCCATACCGTTCAGCAGCCAGCTTGAGCCCTCCCTCCTTACGGCCGGCCACCCGACTCGAGGTGGCAGCCAACACCGTGAAGTCATTGGCGATCACAACCACCGGCCTTCCGTTGATTCGACCGAAGCCCGCCACCTTGCTGTCAGCGGGCGTGCGCTCCTCCATCCCGGGCATATCCGAGTGGTTCAACATCCCGATCTCGAGAAAGGACCCTTCATCCAGGAGGCGATGGATTCGTTCCCTCGCGGTGAGTCGCCCGCGATGGTGCTGACGCGCGATCTTTTCGGTACCGCCCATCTGTCGTGCCCGCTCCTTGCGTCGGGCCAAGTCCTCCAATGTTTCTTGGAAGTTCAACGTCACCTCCTTATTATGGACCCCCCAGGGGAGACACAAGCTTTATATTTAACTTTATTAATGTTGATATAAGTAGATATAATCATTATACTAATATTATGCCGAACTATAGACGGCCGGAATCGAACTCTGCTTTGCGTTTTCCGTCCGCCGAGTACATGTAGAACCCCCTTCCCGATTTGCGTCCTAGACGGCCTTCTTTCACCATCCGCTCGATAAGATCGCTTCGAGGTACCAATGTCTCCTCCCCCAAAGCCTTCATGCTGCGAGCAATAAGCACCAGGGTATCCAGACCCGCATTGTCCGCGATCTCGAAAGGACCTGCGTTCCATCCGTACCCCAAGCGCATCCCCACGTCCACTTCCTCGGGGCTCACCACACCAGCGGCCACAAGATCGACTGCTTCCCGGAAGGCGGCAGAAAAGATCCGGTTCATCACAAAGCAGGGGATGTCACGCATGACTCGGACCGGGGTCTTCCCCAACGAGCGTACGAAATCAACGCCGCGTTCGAAGACATCCTCCGAAGTCCTTTCCCCTTTGACGACTTCCACCAATCCCATGAGGGGGACGGGCCCGAAAAAATGCAGGCCGAGGACTCGCTCCGGGTGCTGGGTGACCTCGGCCAAACGGGAGATGGGAATGGAGGAAGTGTTGGAGGCCAAGGGTGTGCGGGGGGAAACTATACGATCTATTGTCTCGAAGATCTCCCGTTTCAAGGAGATGATCTCCGGGACGGCCTCAATGACCCAGTCCGCGTCCTCCGCCGACCCCAGACCTTCATGCGTAGAGATTCTCCCCAGGACCACATCGGGGGAATCTTTCAACTTCCCTTTTTCGAAGAGCTTCCCCAGGGACCGCGCCATCTCCTTTTGGGCCCTGTAAAGGGCTCCTGAGTCCACGTCCACAAGGTCCACTTCTCGGCCCGACTGGGCGCAGACCTGCGCGATACCCGTCCCCATAAACCCCGCCCCTACGATCAGGACTCGCTCCATGGGTCTTCCCCGCCCCTAGATCGCTCAGTCCGCACAAAAGAAAGATTCATCGAACTCGGGTTTTCCTTCGTAGCGCTTGAGAAAGAATCCAGGGGCCTTGTCTATATTGTCGAAGATGGCAGGATTGACCTCGATACCCGCCTGATGCAAGGCCTTGACCACTGCCTTGGGTGAGGGGGGGCAGCCCTTTACCGCGATCATCTCCTGGATGTTGGGGTCGTCTTTGTTGGCCTGGTACATGCACTTCCCGATGAGGACCGTCTTCTTCTTCCCCGGAGTCGGCTTCATCATCTTGCCCGTGAGGATCTCCACCTGATTCCAGGGTTTCCCCTTCCAGGCCTGGGCGATGGCCACCAGTATCACCCCATTCAGCCCCGAGCAGTAGGTGCACATGGTCAGGTCATACTTTGGGTAAGAGAGCCCCCTGATACCCATCTTGACCATGGGGGCAGGGAGCATATCTCCATCTTCGGTCCTGTCGTAGGGAAAGTCGTAGCGGTGAAAGGAGGCCACATCCTCCAGCCTCACGCCTCGAATCTCCACGTCCGAGAGGTCCATAGGGCGTCCTTTTTTTCGGGCGGCATGCACCAAGTGGGGTACCTGAGAGGGTTCATACCCCAAGACCTTCGCCCCCACCATATCCGCGGAAAGGACGTCCGCTGAGGCCACCAGCACGTTGCTCCTTCGGATCCGGCCGTCGAAGCTGGGACCCCGCTCATTGGTATAGATGCCATCCAGAAGAGTGAACATGGGAGGCATGGGATCGGCCAGGTGGGCCACCATGAAGTGGAGGTCTTTGGCGGGATCCGGCCCGTGGCACTTCTTTCTGGAGGGGATATCGATGGCTCCTTTGAGGTTCTTGATGCCCAAGCTGACCACGGTCTGGGCATGAGTCTTGAGAACGGGGAGGTTCACCACGAAATCGCTCTCCAAGATGTCCACGTTGAAATTGAGCTTGACCCCGTGGCCCAGATCCACCTTTTGAAAGGGCCGTTCGAAGATATTGATACATCTTACTCCGTATCGTTTCTCCAAGTTTCCGTATCCCAAGGTCTCGAAGGCATGGGCCAGCGTCTCCCTGTCCTTGGGATTCATGGTCACAGTGCCTTCGCCGATGATGATCCTGGAGACCCCATGCTCCTTGAGCAGCATCACCATGTCCTCCACCACCCGGGTCGTGGTGATGACCCCCCATTTGGGGAAGGGAACGGCTTTGGTCCAGAAGACGATGTTGGGTTTGATGAAGACCCGAGCATTGGGGGGAAGGTTACGAAGTCCATGGGAGATCTCTACGGCCCGACGGACCGACTCCAAAGGCTTCTCGTAGCGCACCACGGCGACGACGGACGAACTCATGATCCCTCTCCTGACGATGATCTATGTTGGGGGTTTGATTCAACGGCAAGGGCCGAAGCGTCCGTTGCATCCCCGCCAGGGCACACATCCGGCTCCAGAGAGATGCGGAGATTCCACCCCGGAGGGGGACTCGCCTTCCGAATCCCCTGGATCACGAGGTCGGTCAGGGGATCCACTGCCCACAACAGATCCTTGGGACTTCCATGGAGGAGCCATCGGATGACCATGTGCTCGATGGTCCCCAGGATCACGGAGCGCACCAAATACGGATTGACATCCTGACGGAACTCGCCAGAGGCGATCCCCTCTTCAACCACGCGGAGGATGATCCGGGAGCCTTCACGGACCACCTGGTAGGCCTCGGTTTCTAGGAACTTGCGGTTCTGCTTCAGGATGAGCATGGCCACCGAGGCGTAATCCGGATGGTTCTGATAAAACCAGAGGTAGTGGTAGATGATACTGCGGAGCTTGTTGGCTGCCCCCCTGACGTAATTGAGATGAAACTCCAGCATCTCCTTCCCCTTGCGCGTGGTCTCACCGGGGATGGAGAAAAGCAGCTCCTCTTTGGAGGAAAAGTATTCGTAGATGGTGGCATCCGAGACTCCGGCCTCTTTGGCTACGTCCGAGATGGTGGCCTCTGGAAAGCCCTTCCGCGCGAAGATCCGCTCGGCCGCCTTGAGGATCTGTTCCTTCCTTGCTTCCCACCGACTAGGATTGACCACTTTGCTTCTCCTTGTGTGCCCGAGCTCCTAGGGCCATGACGACGCCATCAGCCCTTCTCGGGCAACCCCCGAAACCGCTCCAGGAGCTTGCGGGGCGTTACGGTCTCCCTCTCATAGGGGGGGAGTTGGTCCTCGATCCCGAAGAGGTATTTGGCGATCCCCTTGAGCCTCTCCAGATCGTATCGGGCCATCATGGTAATGGTCTCCATCTGGGGGGACCCCCCTCCATGGAGTCCGGCGATCTGCATGACGCAGGCCAGGTCCGAGGCCAGGATGTTCTCGATACCCCGGAAGCACCGATGGATGTTCTCCGCAGTGATCTTGGGGTTGCGTTTGAGGTACTTCTGGGCCAAGGGGCCTACTTCTTTATGATAGAAGGACTCCTCCAGTGGAAGTGTGGCCACCAACCCGCCGGCCAGATCGGCTAAGACCTTGTATTCGTTATAGATCTCCTCCCCAGCCAGCCTTCGTCCCGCATTGGTGAGGATCTCGTCGGGGATGCAGGTGCCCGAGGGGGAGATCTCGGCCCGGTAGGCGCTGGCCACGCCTGCAGCATAAACAAGCTCGGCCGTGCCGATGAGATGGGAGATCTTGTCTCGGACGTGACCCTCCCTCTCGATGCCATTGTATTCGGCCACCAAGGCCGCGGCGCTGGCCAGGACCTCGGAGACAGCGGGTTTGCATCCTGTGTAACTGTGACGATGGTAGTGGGCGAAAAGCAAGGCCAAAAAGCCCGCGAAGGGGGTCTGCCGGGGGTCTTCCTGGCCGTTGAGAAAGACCCGCTCGTTGGGGACGAAGGCATCGTCGAAGATGATGAAAGCCTCGCCATCGCCTACCTCGGCAATGGGCGCCTTGAGCCGCGTCCGCTTATGGTGATAGGCGGGCCGGACCAGGATTTTCACTCCATCAGCATCGGCAGGGAGGGCAAAGGCCACGGCATATTCGTGGTCCTTTTGGGTCATGAAGCGGGTGGGCACCACGATGATCTCGTCGGCATATGGGGTGTTGGTGATGTTGATCTTGGCCCCCCGCACCACGATTCCGTCAGGCCGGGTCTCCACTACGCGAACGTAGAGATCCGGGTCCTCCTGTTGGTGGGGTCGCTTGAGGCGATCCCCCTTGGTGTCGGTCTGCGCACAACTGGCCACAAGGTCGTTTTCCTGAAAGTATTGTAGGTACTTGCGGAAACGTGCATCGAAATCCGTCCCCAGGGCTTGATCCATCTCGAATGTGATGACGGACAGTGCATTCAGGGCATCGATCCCCATGCACCTCTGAATGCACCCTCCCACCCGGTGGCACAGCACACGGGTCATCTGTTGTTTCTTGAGCAGATCTTCCACGCTTTGATGGATGTGACAGAATCGGTTGATTTTCTCTCCGGTGAGGTGGGACGTAGCAGTGCAAAGCTCTTGGAATTGGGGATCATGGGCTCGGTCATATGTCTCTTTGATGATTCGGATCCCCCCTTGAAGCCTCTCGTCCGTCCTGGCGATCTTCTCGGATCCGAGATATAGGTTTCGAGACATCTTCTCGAGCCTGGCGTAATACTCCTCGAAGGTCCTGATGGCCATGGTTTTCCTCCTTCTCAAGGGTCCATTGGGACTCTCTCCAATATGCCTGAGGCTATATATGAAATAGCCTACGAATATAAACGTATTTTTCGCTAATCAGGAGATTAACCTATTAATATTCAATCTACAAGCCTAAAATTATATTTATAATAATATTTTTCACTGAAAATCATATCAAAGATATAAATCTACCCTTTCCTCTCATGGACCCATATCGACTCTGTCCATGGAAGGTAATGGCCGCCTTCCCGGCCCTTGGGAGCGTATCCTTGGGAAAACCAGGGGCGCCCTCCTCGCCTTATCCCTGTAGACTCCTGCGGATGGCCTTCTTGTCGATCTTTCCCACGCTTGTCTTGGGAATCTCCCCCACCAGCCGGATGGTATCCGGCACAGCCCACTTGGAGAGGATCCCCTTCTCCACGAATCCCATGAGGAAGGACTTCAGGTCCTCTTCTGAGACCTCCCTGGAGTGCTCAGGACGCAGGACCACCAAGGCCCATGGCCGCTCGCCCCACTTGCTGTCCGGCACCCCCACCACAGCCACCTCGGAGACAGCCTCGTGGCGGCTGAGCAGGTTCTCCAATTCCAAGGAGGAGATCCACTCTCCACCGCTTTTGATCACATCCTTGAGTCGATCCGTGATCTGAACGTAGCCCTCCTCGTCGATGGTGGCGATATCGCCCGTATGAAGCCACCCTCCACACCAGAGCTCCTCGGAACGCTGCGGGTCCTTCACATATCCCTGGGTCAACCAGGGGGCCCGAACCACGAGCTCACCCTGCGTCTTTCCGTCTCGAGGAAGCTCGCGTCCTTCTTCGTCCACAATCCGCAAATCGACCAGGGGGACGGGAAATCCCGTCTTGATGCGGTAATCGAGCTGGCGATCCATCTCCCAGTCCAGCATATGGGGCTTCAGGTTGGCCACGGTCAACACCGGGCAGGTCTCGGACATGCCGTACCCCGCGAATACCTCTATCCCCCGCCGCACCGCCTCCTCGGCAAGACCCCTAGGAAGCGCCGACCCGCCGATGTTCACCTTCCATCCGCTCAGGTCCACCTCATCGGCCAGAGGATGACTCAGCACCATATGGAGGATGGTGGGAACGCAATGGGTGAATGTAACCCCCTCCCGTTGGATCAGCCTCAAAATCCGCCCGGGATCATATCTGCCCGGATAGACCTGCTTCACCCCGAGCAGGGTGGCCAGATACGGGATCCCCCAGGCGTGGACGTGGAACATGGGGGTCAGGGGCATGTAGACGTCCCCTGTGCGGAGCTTGGACTCGCGAAAGGACCCCATGGTCGCTGCCAGGGCCAGGGTATGGAGGACCAGTTGGCGATGGCTGAAGCTGACCCCCTTTGGATCCCCTGTGGTCCCAGTGGTGTAGAAGGTGGTGGCCTGGGTATCCTCGGAGAAGTCGGGGAATTCGTAATGGTCCTCGGCCTCGCCAAGCATCTCCTCGTACTCCCGGACAAATGGAACGGAAGAGGAGACCCCACCTTCGCTTTCCCGAATCGCAATGAAGGTCTCCACTGTCCGAAGGTCCTTGACGATCCTCTCCAAGATAGGGAAGAAGTCCTCGTGGACCAGCACCACCTTGTCCTCGGCGTGGTTCATGGTATAGAGGATCTGCTCCGGGGACAGACGGATATTGACGGTGTGGAGCACGGCTCCCATCATGGGGATGGCGAAGAAGGACTCCAGGTAGCGATGCGAGTCCCAGTCCAGGACCGCCACCGTATCTCCAGGACCCACTCCCAAGGAGGCCAGACTGCAGGCCAAGCGCCGGATCCTGCTGAAGAGATCGCGGTAGGTCAGACGTGCTTTGTCCGCGTAGATGATCTCCTGCTGGGGGGCGAAATGGATGGGGGTGTGAAGGATTCGTTTGATCAACAGCGGGTAGGCATAGGACGAAGGGGTTCGGGTGATCCGTCGAGTCTCGATCATAGGGACACCTCCTCCCTACGTGTAGGACGGCGAGCGTGATCTTCGCAAGGTTCAATCCCAAAAGAGAGTCTCGTCCATCTCCACCGTGAGGCCGTCGGCCTCCAAGAGTCTCATGGCCAGCCCTTCGACCTTTGGCAGCTCGTAGTGGAAGAAGTAGCGCATAGTGTGGAGTTTCCCTCGGTAAAATCGTTGATCCCCCTCCAACAAGGATCTAGCATCCAATCCCCTTTGGGCGGCGATCCCCTGGTGGAGCCATTGCCAGGCCACAGCCACGATCCCGAACAGTTCCAGGTAAAGGGTGGCATCGGCCAAAAAGCGCTCCACATCTCCTTCCGTACCAATGACCACCAACTTGGCCGTCACGTCCTGAAGCCGCTCCAGAGCGGCCTCCATGCGGAGGGCATAGGGGTGAAGCTCCTTCCAAGACTTGGCCCCCTGAACGGTCTTTCGGGCCTCGTCCAGGAATCGTCTGAAGGCGGCCCCCTCATGCATGACCACCTTTCTTCCCAAGAGATCCAGCCCCTGGATCCCCGTGGTCCCCTCGTGAATGGGGTGGATCCGGGCGTCCCGGTAGTACTGCTCCAGCGGGAATTCGTCGCAGTACCCATAGCCCCCCAGGCACTGAAGGCCCTGGCTTACAGAGAGGATCCCCATCTCCGAAGGATAGGTCTTTGCCACAGGGGTCAGAAGGTCCAACAGGAGCTGAAACTCCTTCCGCTCCTCCCCCTCCAGGACCCGAATCTGGTCAGCATAAAGGGCGCATTGGAGGATCAGAGAGAGGGAACCCTCCACCACGGCCCTCTGAAAGAGGAGCATCCTGCGCACATCCGGATGTTCGACGATGAGAACAGGGGGCAAGGTGGGATCCTTGCTGGAGAGTCTTCTTCCCTGAGGCCGTTGCATGGCGTAGTCCAGGGCCGCATAGTAGGCTGCCGAGGCGATGGCCGCTGCACCGAGCCCCACATCGATGCGGGCCTCGTTCATCATCTGGAACATATAGGTGAGGCCACGGTGGGGTTCTCCCACCAGGTAGCCCCGACAGTCTCCTTCCTCCCCCAAGCTCAGCTGGGTGATGGGTGCCCCCCGATACCCGAGTTTGTGGTAGACCGCTGTGACCTGAAGATCGTTGGGGATCAGTCGTCCATCCGGCTCCGGCCTCAGTTTGGGGACCACGAAGAGGGAGATCCCCTTGACCCCAGGAGGCCCCCCCGGGATCTTGGCCAACAGCAGATGAACCACGTTCTCCACCCCGTCGTGATCTCCCGCCGATATGAAGATCTTCTGACCCCGGATCCGGTAATATCCTCCTCCGGGGTCGGGATCGGCTCGCGTGACGATGTCCGAAAGGGAGCTTCCGGCCTGGGGCTCGGTCAGGGCCATGGTCCCCTGCCATCGCCCCTCGAACATGGGAGGGATGTAGGTCTGTTTGAGCTCCTCCGAGCCGAAGGACTCGATGAGGTGGGCCGCCCCCGCGGTGAGCAGTGGATAGACGCTGGCCGAATAGTTGGCCGCAGAGAAGATGAAGCGACAGGCAGATGTCACAAGAAGGGGCAGTTGCTGCCCCCCCAACTCATAGGGCGCATTGGCCCCGATCCACCCCCCCTCTCCGCATGCCCTCATGAATTGGCCGACCGCAGGATGGACCCTCACCCTGCCCCCTTCCAGGCGGGGTGGGTTACGGTCCATCTCCTGCAGGTATGGTCGAAGGAGTTCCTTGCCCATCTTGAGAGCGGTCTCCAGGACCATGTCGAAGATCTCTCGCCCGTGATCCTGGTAAAGGGGATATTGGGTCAAAGACTCCGCGTCGAAGGCCTCGTAGAGGAGGAATCGAAGGTTACGTTCGCTTACGAACCGTTCGGACACGTCTCTCACTCCTTGGATATGGAATCGAATTCATTTTCCGAGGGCATGGTCGGCCAGCACACCGAAGACTCTAATCCCCATAAAAACGGCGTCCCTTTCGGGCCATCTCCTCGATAAGCTCGGCTGGACGGAAGCGGATCCCGTGCTCTTCCTCCAACTTCACCAGATGCTCGTAGACCTTGGGGATCCCCCATGTGTCAGCATATTTCAGGAGGCCGCCCCTGTAAGGAGGAAATCCTGTGCCGTAGATCATGGCCAGGTCCATGTCTTGAGGTCGGTCGCAGATCCCCTCCTGGATCATGTATGCAGCCTCGTTGATGGCCCTGGCAAGCATGCGGTCCATGATCTCCTGTTTCGACATCTCCTTGGGGGGAATGCCGTTTTCTTCCAGGTAACGCCGGATCACCTCCATGACCTTGGGATTGGGGACGGGCTTCTCCCCGCTGTAGTCGTACCATCCCGCCCCTGTCTTCCGGCCGTAGCACCCGGTCCGATAGACCAGTTCATAGATCGGGGACATCCTCCATCGTTCCCCGAAGGAGCGCTCGAAGTTCTTCCCCACGTGATATCCGATGTCGATGCCGGTCAGATCGCTCAGCGTGGCCGGTCCCATGGGCATCCCGAAGTCCACCACTGCCTCCTCGATCTTGGCCGGATCCACCCCCTCGCCCACCATGAAGGTGGACTCACCCATGAGGGCCGAGAGTTGTCTGGATACGTAGAATCCGGGACCGTCGTTGACCACGATGGGTACCTTCCGGATGGAACGGGCGAACGCCACGCTGGTGGCCAAGGTCTGATCGGAAGTCTTGCGGCCGCAGATGATCTCCAAGAGTTGCATCCGCTCCGCAGGATTGAAAAAGTGGAGCCCGATGAGCCGACCCGGGTCCTCCAGCACCGAGGCCATCTCGGTGATGGGCAGTGCCGAGGTGTTGGTGCCGAACACCACATCCTTCCCGCAGATCCCCTGAAGGCGCTTCCAGATATCCTGTTTGATCTTCATATCCTCCAGGACTGCCTCGATGACGAGATCCACATCCCGCAGATCCTCCAGGTCCGTGGTCGTGGTGAGACGCTCGCTCATGATGCGGTCCAGCTCCTCCTCGGTCATCTTCCCCTTCCTGATGGGATACGCGAACGTCTTTCGGATGGAGTTCAGGGCCCTCTCCAGGGCGGCATCGTCGATCTCCCAAAGCACTGCATCGTATCCGTGACGTAACAGGAGGTTGGTGATCCCGGACCCCATGACGCCCCCGCCCAACATCCCCACTTTCCGGAGCCTTTGGGGCTCCACCCCCTGGATGCGCGGCAGGCGACCCGCCGCCCGGGTGTTGAGAAAGATGCCGATGAGATTCTTGGCGATGTCGGAGACCGCACAGTCGCAGAAGAGCTCGGCCTCCACCCGCAGATCGGCATCGAAATCATCGCTCAGTCCACGCTCCATGGCCTCGATGGCCTTGAAAGGGGCGATGTAACCCTTGGCCTTTTGGGACGCCACCTGCTTGGCAAAGGCGAGGATTCCCCGCTTCTCCTCCGGCTTAGGAAGTCGTTCGGCCCGGCTTCTCGTCATCCGTTCCTTGTGATCCCATTGGCCCGAGATGAACCGATGCGCGGCCTTCAGGGCAGCATCCATGAGATCTTCGTGGGGCACCACCTCATCGATACAGCCTTTCTCCTTTCCCTGTTGCGCGGGGATCCCCTTGCCGGTGGTGATCATCTGAAGGGCATCCGGAAGCCCCACCAACCTGGGCAATCTCTGAGTCCCGCCCGCCCCCGGGATGAGACCCAGCTGCACCTCGGGCTGTCCCACTTGAACCCCCTCGGCCGCCACCCGGTAGTGGCAGGCCATGGCGATCTCCAAGCCCCCTCCCAAGCAGTGGCCATTTATGGCCGCAATGACGGGTTTGGGGCCCTCCTCGATGGCGTTCAGGAACCGGTTGTTCTCCATGACCCGGGACAAGAGGAAGTCCCGGTCGGTGACATCCTTGATCTCGGTGATGTCGGCCCCGGCGATGAAGTTCTTCCCCGTCCCCGTGAGAATCAGGGCCTTCACCTGAGGATCCCCAAAGGCCTCCTGAATGGCCTCGGCCATCTCGCGAACAAAGGCCTCCGAGAGTTGATTCACCGGAGGGTTGTTCAGTCGAAGAACGGCAACTGCGTCCTTGAGCTCCACGGCCACGGTCTTGAATTCCGTCTTCATCTCGCCTGCCTCCCGTGCATCCTCTTCGCTTTATGGGGTCGCTTCATGGGTGTTCCCAAACCTATCCACCCTTTTTCATCTTGGCCTCTTCCTCTGCCCTGAGCACCTTCCTGAGGACCTTTCCCACAGCCGACTTGGGAAGGGCTTCGCGGAATTCCACCATCTTCGGGACCTTGAATGCCGCGAGCTTCTCCCGGCAGAAGGCAATGATCTCCTCTTCGGTGGCATTCTCCCCCGGCTTTAAGACCACAAAGGCCTTGACCGTCTCACCCCGGTATTCGTCGGGCACGCCCACGGATGCTGCATCCTGGACCTTGGGGTGTTGGTATAGGACCTCGTCGATCTCCCGGGGATAGATGTTGTAGCCCCCCGCGATGATCATATCCTTCTTACGATCCACGATGAAGAAGTAGTCGTCCTCGTCCCGCACTGCGATATCTCCGGTGGAGAGCCAGCCGTCGCGGAGCTGACCGGCCGTCTCCTCAGGGTTGTTCCAGTACTGCTTCATGACCAAAGGGCTGCGGATAAGGATTTCTCCAGGCTCTCCCCGTGGGACCTCCTCTTCTCCATGTTCCAAGTCCACCAAACGCACGTCGGTGTCCGGGAAGGGGATCCCGATGGAGCCCGCCTTTTTCAGACCCATAACGGGATTGGCGATCCCCAGGGAGGTCGTCTCGCTCATTCCCCATCCCTCGCTGAAGAAGATCCCCATATCCCGCACTTTCTCGATGAGCTCCACAGGCATGGGGGCTGCGCCGCTGTTGAAGAGCCCTAACCGCTTTGCCAGATTGAGCTCCTCGGCCTTGGGGTGGGAGACAATGGCGTTGATCATGGTGGGCACCGCCGGAAAGAAGGTGATCTTCTCGAAATTTCCCAAGATCCCCATCAGCTCGTCGATCTGGAATCGAGGGATCAGGATCTGGGTGGCGCAGTTGAAGAGGGCCCAGTTCATGACCACGATATTCCCGTACACGTGGAAGAAGGGCAACACGGCCATGACGATGCGCCGCTCTGGAGGGGTCAAACTGATGGTTGGCGACCCCCATAAGGAGCACTGGAAAGTGGCCGCTACCAAGTTGGCATGGGTGAGCACCGCCCCTTTGGGGACCCCCGTGGTCCCACCGGTGAACTGGATGAGGGCGGGATCCTCGGGATGGATCTCCACTCGAGGTCGCCGGGTCTCCGTACATTCGTTCAACAACTCGCCGAAGTGGGTCCACCCCTCTTCCAGGTCGAGGTCCTTGGAGGAGCTCTTTCCAAATCCATTGATATAGTCGGTCACCTTGGTGACGACTATGCGAGGGATCTCCACGGAGGCGTGAAGCTTCCGAATGTTTTCCAGCACCATGTCGAAGGTAATGAGGGTCGTCAAGCCCGTCGTCTCCACGATGAACTTCAGCTCATCGGGCGTGTACATGGGATTGAGATTGACCACGATGGACCCCAGGGATAAAGCGGCGTAATAGGCGATGGGGTACTGGGGACAATTGGGGAGGTGAAGGCCAACCCGGTCTCCCTTGCGGACGCCCAGCCTCCCCAGCGCATTGGCCATGCGCAGGACCTGCTCCCGCAGTTCCCAGAAGGTCATCTCCGTCCCATAGAAGGTCAAGGCGGCCTTGTCCGGGAAGGCGTTGGCTGGGATCCCGAGAAGCTCGTGGGCAGCTAATCGAGGATAGCGGATCGTGACGGGTACATTGTAGTCGTAGTGACGTTGCCAGGGTCTTGCTTCCATCTCCTTCTCCTCCAGATGCTCCAGTCGTGCCTTCTTTCAATAGGACACCTTTCCTCAAAAAAACCCTTAATCTTCTTAAATTTCCTCGATATTTTCCCCAACCATTATTCCATATCAATAAAAATGTCAAGAAATATATAACATGGATAAAAAAATCTTTTTTTTTCTTGACTGAAATTTCCATTTCGGCTATGTATGGCCCTGTTCCCTGTGAGCTCTGAGGCACACAGCGAATACCTTGGGTTTGAAGAGGGCTCAGGCAAAAAGAAAACTGGATCGAGTTCCACAGCGCTGTTGGTCTCCCTCGGGGTCGAGGGAAAGGCATCCCGTCGGCCCAGGGCACTTGGCAGGGCGCTGCGGGGAAACATAAGCCATCCCGGATATCGTCATTTGACCGAGGGTGGAGCATCCGATGGAGTCGCACCTCAATACCGTCCTCATTACCTTCGTCCATGGCCTCGTATACGGGATGCTGCTCTTCTTGGTGGCCTCAGGATTGAGCATCGTCTTCGGCATGATGGGAGTGTTGAACCTAGCCCATGCCTCCTTTTATATGCTCGGCGCCTACTTCGGGTACTCGGTGCTCGGCGTGACCCACAGCTTCTGGCTGTCATTGCTCTTGGCGCCCGTGCTGGTGGCCCTCGCTGGATCCCTGGCCGAGCGCTTTCTCCTGCGTCCTGTCCATGCGGCCGGTCATCTATTCGAGCTTCTTTTGACCATTGGACTCTCCTTGGTCATGCTGGAGATAGTCAAGTGGTCATGGGGAACGGAGCCCCTCCCTGTGGCCCTCCCCGAGTCTCTATCCGGAACCGTTCAGATCTTCGGTTCCACCTATCCCGTATACCGTCTGTTTATCTTCGGGTTCGGTTCCATCGTGGTGATCGTCTTGGCCGGTGTACTGTTCAAGACGAACCTCGGAATGATCGTCCGAGCCGCCATCGACGACCCGGAGATGGTCAGCTCTTTAGGGACCAACACCCCGCTGGTCTTCAATCTGGTCTTCTCCCTGGGGGCAGGTTTGGCCGGCATGGCCGGCGTAATCGCTGGGCCCATTTTGGGGATCTACCCCGGGATGGCTCAGGTCATGGGGCTGGACGTCTTCGTGGTGGTGGTCGTCGGGGGCCTGGGGAGCCTCTTCGGGGCCATACTCGCCTCGTTCATGATCGGTGAACTCCAGTCGTTCGGTGTGCTGCTCTTTCCCCGCTTCAGTCTCATCCTCATCTTTCTCCTCATGGCCGTGGTCCTGAGCATCAAACCCCAAGGGATGTTTGGAGAAAAGGGCTGACATGGGCAAACCGGGAAAGGTCGTCGCCATCTTTGTGCTCCTCGTCGCCTTGGTCCTCTGCCCTTTTTACCTGGATATCATCCGACTCCGCCTCATGACGGAGGTCGTATACTATTCCCTCTATGCCGTAAGCCTCAATATGATTCTGGGGTACGGAGGGTTGCTGAGCTTCGGGCACAGCGCATACTTCGGGGTGGGAGCATACGTGACGGCCATTGCCCTGCTCCGGATCAAAGGGCTTGGACTTCTCCCCGCCATTCTGGCCGGGGGGCTGTCGGCCGCGGTAATCGGATCGTTCTTCAGCATCTTTCTCATCCGCGTCTCCGGGACCTATTTCGCCATGCTGACCCTCGCCTTCAACCAGCTCCTTTACGCCGTTGCACTGAAATGGAGGCCCGTCACCGGGGGGGACGACGGACTGGGGGGGTTCTCCATCCCTGACCTTCACCTCCCCTGGATAGGTAAGATCGACATGCTGGACACCTCCAACTTCTTCTGGTTCACCCTTGTGGTCATCGGTGTCATGTTGCTCTTCGCCTGGCACATTACGCGCACCCCGCTTGGCATCTCCATCCTGCTGCTGCGGGAAAACGAGGAGCGTGCTCAATTCCTTGGGCACCAGACGAGCTTGACGCGTTTCTGGCTTCTGACACTGGCCAGCTTCTTTGCCGGGATCTCCGGAAGCATGTTCGCCCTGTTCCAGGAGTTCGTGGCCACCAGCGCCATCGACGTGCTGAAGTCCATCGACGGGCTCCTCATGGTCATCATCGGAGGAGTGGGGAACTTCTTCGGGCCCCTGCTGGGAAGCCTCTTTTATATCATTGTGGGCGACTGGCTCTCTCGGGTCACGGAACATTGGGAGTTTTTCATCGGATGCTTCTTCATCGTCCTGGTCCTCTTCTTCCGGGGAGGTCTCGTCGGCCTTCTGGCAGGAGCACAGGATCGTCTCTTGAAAGCGCTCGTCCATCCCAGGGGAGAGGCCGCACCATGACCTTCATCCTGGAGACGCAGAGTATCTTCCACGATTTTAAGGGGTTAGAGGTCCTCTTCGACATCAACCTGGGCATCCAAGAAGGCGAACGACATGCCGTCATTGGACCCAACGGAGCCGGCAAGACGACCCTGTTCAACCTGATCACTGGGAAATACCGCCCCACCCGGGGCGCTGTGTTTCTCGACGGGAAGGAGATCACTTCCCGTCCCATACCCTGGAGAGCCCGCAACGGCTTGGCGAGATCATTTCAGATAACGAACCTTTTTCCCAGGCTCACGGTCTTTCAAAGCCTTCGTACCGCAGTGCTGTCCAGGCGTGGCATCCGACTCAACCCCATCGTGAACGTCGGCCGGATGAAGGATGTGAACGAAGAGGTCGAATCCCTTCTGGAACGCATCGGGCTGGAGGACCAGCGTGATGTGCCCGCTGGGATGCTGGCGTACGGACAGCAAAGGGCCCTGGAGATCGGCCTCACCTTGGCGTTGAGGCCTCGAGTGATGCTCCTCGACGAGCCCACCGCGGGCATGTCTACGGATGAGACACGCGAGGTGGTGGAATTGATCCGCCGGGTCACGGAGGGGATGACCCTTGTGATCATCGAGCACGACATGGAAGTGGTCTTCGATCTGGCGGAGCGGATTACCGTGCTCCATTACGGTCGGATCCTGGCATCAGGACCCAAGGAGTCCATCCGGGAGGATCCCCGGGTGAAGGAGGCATATCTGGGAGAAGAGGACTTCGCATGTACTTTCAAGTCCACGGACTGAGGGCATTCTACGGAAAAAGCCAGATCCTCCAGGGCGTGGATCTGGAAGTCGACCGAGGCGAAATGGTGGCCCTCATGGGGAGAAACGGCGTGGGAAAGTCCACCACGCTCCGGACCATCATGGGGATCGTAAAACCGGCCTCCGGAACCATCACCCTGGACGGACGTCCCATTCAGAGGGCCAAACCCCACCGGATCGCCCGTCTGGGAGTCGGATACGTTCCCGAGGACCGGAGGATCTTCCCCCGCCTCACAGTCCGAGAAAATCTCCTTATGGGAAGGATCGCCAAAAAGGAAACGCCAGTATCCCAGGAGGGATGGACCCTGGAGAGGATCTATGCCCTTTTCCCCATCCTCAAGCAGAGGGAGACCCAGCGGGGAGCGACCCTTTCCGGTGGCGAACAGCAGATGCTCACCATCGCCCGCACCCTCATGGGAAACCCCGAATTGCTTCTGGTGGACGAACCCACAGAAGGGCTGGCACCACTAGTACGGAAAATGGTGGGAGAGGTGCTCCTGGACATCCATCGAAACGGCGTCTCCATCCTGCTTGTGGAGCAGAATATGCACGTGGCCCTCTCCCTGGCTGAACGAGCCTATGTGATGAGTAAAGGCCGGATCGTCTTTTCCGGGACTTCGGAGGAGATCCGGGAGGCGGAGGAGGTCCGCCGTCGATATCTGGAGGTTTAGGGGTTGAACCTTGGAACATGAATTAAATTTCCCAAAAAGGAGGTCCGTCATGAAAAAGCACATCTTTCCCACCTTGGCAGTAGCCTTCCTGCTCCTCGGCTTCCTGGCCGTCGGACCGGCCCATGGGGCCGACACCATCAAGATAGCCACCTTCGACCCCCTATCTGGGCCCTTCAAGTACATTGGAGACAGCTACAATTGGGGGATGAAATTCCACATCCGGGAGTGGAACGAAAAAGAAGGGGGGCTCTTTGGAAAGAAGATCGAGGTGATCCCGTTCGACAGCCAACTGAAGCCGGATGTGGCTGTCCGCTTGGCCACCAAGGCCATCTTGGAGCAGAAGGTCCAGGTGATCGGCACCGGAACGGGCTCCCACATCGCCAAGGCCCTCGCTCAGGTGGGACGGAAGTACAAGACCATAGTGGTGAGCTACGGAGCGGAGGCATCCTCCCTCACCGGCCCGGGCTGCAACCCGTATTTCTTCCGCATCAGTCTCAACACCGCGCAGCACTCGGGAGCCTTGGCCGCCTACTTTGAGGATAAGCCCCAGGTCAAAAAGATCGGCATCATCTGTCAGGATTACAACTTCGGGCACGAGGCAGCAGAGGACTTCAAAAAGGCCCTCAAGAAGTTTCGTCCCGACATCCAGATCGTGGCCGAGATCTATCACCCCTTGATGACCAAGGACTTCGCGCCTTATATCACAAAGCTCAACGATTCCGGGGCACAGTGGGTCTTTACGGGTAATTGGGGCCCGGATCTGGGGTTGCTCATCAAACAGGGGAAGAATCTGGGACTCAAGGCCAAGCTCGCCTGTTATTTTCTGGAGGACGGCATTCAGTTGATGGATGTACAGGACGCCGCCGTGGGGTTTATCACCGCCGACTTCATGAGCATCAATACCCCGACACCGGAACAGGAATCCATGAACCGCCGATACCACGCCATCTGGAGGGAGATCGTCACATCCGACAACGACATTTTCCAGTGGCCAGGGACGGTGGTGGGGAAAAACTATCACATCCGCATGCTCTTCGAAGCCGCCAAGAAGGTGGGCAAGTGGGACACCAAGGCCATCATCAAGGCGTGGGAGGGCATGAGATATCACGGGATCAACGGCGAGGTTTACATGAGGGCGGAAGACCATCAGATTCAGACGCCCATCACCGTGGTCAGAATCGTCCCCAAAGAACAGAACAAATGGGATCCTAGATACCCGGGAGGGAAGGTGGAAACGGTCATCCCCATCGAGAAGACCACCATCCCTCTGGAGGAGACCGGCTGCACCCGCAAAGCGGGAGAATTCTAGATAAAAAGGGCCACCGCCGGCCCTCCCTATGGGGGCCGGCGCTTCCCCGAAGGGCCGAAGATCTCGGAGAGATCGTCCTTCCATTCCCGCTCTACCCTTCCCTCAACCACTTTTGTTTTAAGTTGCCCACCAGCATATGGACGAGGTCTTCCGGAAGATCGCGGGGGTGAGGATGAAGATCCCCAACCTCATCGGGACCCCCATTGGGAGTCCGTGCAGCTCCTTCCTCATTCGCCTTTCGGCTACACCTATGGTAAAAAAGGGACGAGATGGTGGGCTGGAGATATCTCCTCCGCTCCATGGAGGTGGAAAACCATCAAAGTAAGGAAAGACCTCGAGATGAATACCGATCGAGATTGGGAAAGACCGGTCCGACGTCTGGAGCAGTTGCTTCGTCTCCGATCCTTTCCGGTAGCACTGCGGCTTCTGGAACGTAGGGAAGAGCTCGGGGAGATCCCCTACATTCGACGGCCGTCCGGAAAGGTCACCCTCTGTCAGCTCATCACCCAGGTCCGGACCTTCGACTGGACCGTAGGAGCGGACCGAGACGACTTCATAAGCCCCATCTGCCCTTCTGTCATAGGCTTGGCCCACCTCCCTGAATTCGTCCGGGACGGGACCTTCCGATCCATTGTCTGGACCCGGACACGGCAGGATGGGAAGAAATACGAGGAGGCCATCCCCCGCATCCCTCCGGGCCGGTACGAGGCCGTGGCCCTGGCTCCCTTGGTTTACAACCCCTTCGACCCCCACATGATCTTGATCTACGCCAACCCCGCTCAGATGATCCTCATTATCAATGCACTCCAGTTCGAGGACTATGAGGTCATGCGTTTTTTCTGTGTGGGCGAGACCTCCTGCGCAGACGCCCTCGCCCGCTGCCATCTGGACGGGAAGCCATCGCTGACGATCCCTTGCTACGGCGAGAGACGATACGGCCACACCCAGGACGATGAACTCGTAATGGCCCTCCCTCCCTCGGACCTGGAGAGGGTCCTCCGGGGCCTGGAGGCCCTCTATCGCCGCGGAGTCCGGTACCCCATCAGTCACGCGGGAGCGGTGCTGGATCCCACCGACGCCTTCCCGCCCTCGTACAAGGGCCTTTCCCACCTGGAGCTGATCCGTGGAAAGGACAACCGCTTGTTGATCGGCCTCACCGGGGGCATCGCAAGCGGCAAATCCACCGTAGCCAAGATGCTGGAGGAAATGGGCGCTCCGGTCATCGATTTCGACGTCTTGAGTCGGGCCGTGGTGGAGCCCGAACGGCCCGCATGGAAGGAGATCGTCGGTTACTTCGGGGAGGGGATCCTTCTGGAAGACCGCACCCTGGATCGAAAGCGCTTATCTCAAATCGTCTTCCGAGACCCGGAGAAGCGGAAAAAGCTCGAGGCCATCATCCATCCACGCGTAAACGAGGAGTTCATCCGCCTTCTGGAGGAACATACCCGACGGGACCCCAACGCCATCATCTTGGGAGTGGTCCCCCTACTCTTCGAGGTCAACCTACAGCCCCTTTTCCACAAGGTGCTTCTGGTCTACGTTCCGCCAGAGGTGCAGATCCAGAGGCTCATGGAGAGGGATGGAATCTCCAGGGAGATGGCCGAGAGGATCCTGCAGGCGCAATGGCCCATAGACGAAAAGAGGCCATATGCGGATTTCGTCATCGACAACACAGGCCCGTTGGAGGAGACCCGAAGGCAGGTGGAAAAGCTTTGGGAGAACATTCTGGACCTTCAGAGGAGGCGGATGGAGGAGCGAGAGAAAAGTGGATGTCGGTAAATCCAGGCGGCCTCGGAGTTTTTTGGGGAGTATCTCTTGGTCCATCGGATTTGCGGCGGTTATGCTTCTAACCGGGCTTCTTTGGAGCTGCGCTCGCAGGGATCTCGACCTGAAGGAACTCAAGCTCAATGGCTTGCGTCTCTCCGAGGAGCTAACGCCAGAGGAAGTGATACATCGATTGGGACGCCCGGAAGAGGAAACGACATCTCGAAGATGGCTGTGGCGTCCTCCCAGGAGGTACCTGAAGTACTTCAGCCGGGGCCTCGAGTTCGCCTTCGACAGCGAGGGTCGAAAATTCGACCCCCTTTCCTCCAAGTTCTTCCGGGTCTATATCTTCCTTCGCCCTGAGGGCCCGTACCAGGCCTTCTCGGGAAGCATCTCGCGAGGGCTCGACGGCCAATGGGATGTGGCCCGCCTGGAAGAGGCCCTGGGACCTCCCAAAAGGACCCGAAAGGTCTTCGACGAGCTGGAGTGGATCTACCAGGCGCAAAGAGGATTCGACAAGGTCTTTATCGCCGACGCCGCAAACCGAGGACTCAAGGCGCTTATGATCCTGAGAAGACAGAGGGAACGCCCCCTTTGATCGGGCCGCGGGGGGGAGGGATACACCGGTTCCCACCCCCGGCCCGGGTCCACCTTTATGAAGCACCCCTTACGCTCTCACTCCTTTCTCCCGTATTTCTTCTCCAGGAATTCCTTCCCTGTGGTGGGATAGAGGGCCCCGATGAGGACGTCCTCTTCGGTCTTGGCCAGGTCTCCCAAGGCCTCTCTTGCGGCCTCCAACTCCGGGGCCAGAATGTCGGCGGGCCGTCCCTCATAGGGCTCGCTTCCACGCTTGTACCCTTTGAGGGCCTTTTTCCGCACCTCGGGGTCGATGGGTGTAGGCGTCTTGCCGTATAGACCGAAGCAGAGGTCCTTGACCTGATTGGCCACCATGCGGTACCGGCCGAACAGGACGTTGAGCACGGACTGCACCCCCACAATCTGCGAGGTAGGGGTCACCAAAGGTGGGGTCCCTAGCTCTCTACGGGTCACCGGAAGATCGGCGAAGACCTCCTCCAGGCGGTGGAGGTTGTTGTTTTCCCGAAGCTGGCTCACCAGATTGGAGATCATCCCTCCGGGGATCTGGTGCTGCAGCACTCCTACGTCAATGGTGGCTACCCTCGTGGTGTCCATGAACTCCACATATTTCTGGGCCACGGGCTCCAGTTTGCGGCTGATCTCCAGGAGGGCCTCCAGGTCCAGTCCGGTGTCCCATTGTGTGCCGTACAAGGCCGCCACCATGGGCTCCACGGCGGGCTGCGAGGTCCTCAGTGCAAAGGGGGCCATGCAACAGTCCACGATATCCACTCCCGCTTCCACGGCCTTCAGATAGGTCATGGAGGCCATCCCTGAGGTGGAGTGGGTATGGAGATGGATGGGTACCTGGACCGCCTCTTTGAGGCTCTTGACGAGCTTGTAGGCGTCGTACGGGGAGATGAGCCCGGCCATGTCCTTGATACAGATGGTGTCCGCCCCCATGTCCTCCAACTGACGTGCCTTGTCCAGATAGTACTGAAGGTTGAAGACCGGCCCGCCCATGCGGCGTTCCGTGAGAGAATAGCAGATGGCCCCTTGGAAGTGCTTCCCATTGGCCTTGACCACCTCCACACAGGTCTTGAAGTTGCGGAAATCGTTGAGGGCGTCGAAGATCCGGAAGACGTCGATCCCCACCTGGCAGGACTTCTCCACGAAGGCTCGCACCACGTCATCCGGATAGTTCCGATACCCCACCAGGTTCTGGCCCCTCAGGAGCATGGAGAGAGGGGTATTCTTGATCAATTCCTTAAGCCTCCGGGGTCTCTCCCAGGGGTCCTCATCGAGGAACCGGTGCATGCTGTCGAAAGTGGCCCCGCCCCAGACCTCCATGGCCCAGAACCCCATGCGGTCCATCTCCTCGGCCAACGGCAGCATATCCTCGGTGCGCATGCGTGTTGCGAACAGGGATTGATGCCCGTCCCGGAAAGTGTTGTCCTGGATTTTCAGTGGTTTCTTCTGCTCTTGTCCTCCGTTTTCCCTCTCGTTCATCATCGCCTCCAACGTCCTTTTCTTTTCATGGCCTACGGTCCCTCCATGGAGGTCGAGCCCTTCAGGCGGACGACCGTGGCCCCGTCTCCTCCTTCATGTCGATCGCCCGGCCGAAACCCTTCTATCCAAGGACACTCCTCCAACCACTTTCGCACTGCCCCCTTGAGGGCCCCGGTCCCGTGCCCGTGAACAAGGCGGACCTCCTCCCTTTTCCCCAAAAGCGCTCTGTCCAAATATCGGGCAACGGCCTCCAGGGCCTCCTCGACCCGCATTCCCCTCAGGTCGATCTCTCCGGGGACCTCTTGGGGAGGAGGGACCCGGATCTCCTCCAGGGTCGCCCCGGATGGGGGACCCTCCTCTACATCTCCCTGCCTGGGCTCTGCTCCGCCCAACGCCTCCCTGGCCACCCACATTTCCACTTGTCCCACCTTAACCCTCAAGCGCCTCTTGGAGGTCCGTGGATCATCCAAAAGGATGCCTCGGCGTCCCAGAGAGAGGATCACCACGGGCTCCCCCGGAGCCAACTCTTCCAAGGGGCGAAGAGGATACGGGGACTCCGGGGGCGGCGGTACAAGCTCCGACTCGACCTGCTTCAGCTGGTTCCGGGCTTCATCCACTTGCCTCAGGGAACGCGCTCCTGAGAGGGCCTTGTGGATCTCGCGAATCCTCCTTCGAGTCTCCTGGATTTCGGATGCAAGCCTCCTACGTTTTTCCCGGACGAATTCCTCCTTCTCCTTTCGAAGGGTCCGGATCAGTTCCTCTTGTCGTGAAACATCCTTCTCCAACCGTTCCCGAAGGGCTCGTACCCTATCCGTCTCTTCCTTCAGGGTCTTTCGCTGTCTCTCCAAGTCGGCAAGTAGATGTTCCACATCCGTCTCGCGACCCTCAAGATAAGAACGGGCCTCCTCGATCAGGTCGTCCGGAAGCCCCATCCGTGCAGCCACCTGTAGGGCGGAGCTCCGCCCCGGAACGCCGATGTGGAGCCGGTAGGTGGGTTCCATGCGGTCCCAGTCGAACTCCATACCGCCGTTGAGGACACCTTCACGCCTCTGGGCCCAAGACTTGAGGGTGGGATAGTGCGTGGTCACCAAAACTCTACAACCGGTTCGAAGGAGTCGCTCCAGGACCGCCATGGCCAGTGCGGCCCCCTCCTGAGGATCCGTAGAGCCCGCCAGCTCATCCAGCAGGATGATGGCCCCGTCACCTACGGCCGTCAGGATCTCCCTGATGTTCCGCATATGCCCCGAGAAGGTGGAGATATCCTGCTGAAGATCCTGTTGATCCCCCATGTCGGAGAATACCAAATGGGAAAAAGGCAGCTCGGATCCCTCCTCGCAGGGAATATGCATCCCGGCCATGGCCATGAGGATGCATAGCCCCACTGTTTTCAGCAGTACCGTCTTCCCTCCCGCATTGGGGCCGGAGACCACCAGAATCCGATGGCCGGAAGACAGGATCACGTCATTGGGCACTGCATCACCCTTCCGAAGGATCAGCAAAGGATGACGCATTCCCCGGAGGACAAGCTCTCCATGACAGCTGGGTTGGGGAGGGGTCGCCTTCAGAAGGAGGGACAGGCGGGCCATGGCCAAGACGAGATCCAGACGGGCCAGAATCTCGAGATTCAACATAAGGTTGGGGGCCGAACGTGCCACACGCCGGCTCAACTCCTCCAGGACTCTTTCTTCCTCTTTTTTCAGTTCCAGTTGGGCCAAGCGGAAGGCGTTGTTCAGATCGACCAACCAGGTGGGTTCCATAAATCGGGTGGCCCCGCTGGCCGAAAGGTCATGGACGATCCCTTGGAGAGCCGAGGGAGCATCGGATCGGACGGGGAGGACATAGCGTCCCTCCCGGATCGTATAATAGACGTCTTGGAGGACCCTGGATGCCTCCTTCCCACGAAGGAAGGACTCCAAACGCCGCTCGATGGCCTCCCTTCGCGCCCGGACCTCTCTTCTGAGGTGTTTCAGGCGGGGAGAGGCATCATCCTTCAATCCTCCCTCGGGATCCACGGCCGATTCCACCGCTTCCCGAAGCTCCGCCTCTTCCTGCAGGACCGATGCCAAGTCCCACAAGGAATAAGAGTGATCGGCCCGCTCCTCCAGATAACGCCTGACCCGCTTGACCAAGGACAGGACCTTCCCGATCTCTCGGAGTTCCTCCCCATTGAGACGCTCTCCACGCTGGGTCCGCTCGATAAGGGGATTCAGATCGGGAAAGGACTCCATGGGAAACCAGGACGACCCTTCCAGGATCCGGACCATCTCGTTGGTTCGCTGTTGGGCCTCCAGGGCCTCATGGGGGGACTCGGAAGGCAAGAGCGAAATACAAAGTCGCCGGCCCAGGGGGCTAGAGGCGAGACGGGCGAGCTGACCGCAGAGCTCCGGCCACTCCAACTGGCGAAGGGTCCTTTGAATCGCGGATGCGACGACCTGTTCCGTCTGCATCGAGGATTCCCGAGAGAACCACGGCCCGTGGGGCAAAAACCCCCTGGAAAAACCAAGCGGCCTTCCTTCTCGGCCGTAAGGATGGATCTACCCCACCGACCCTTTGAAGGAAGTACTCTACCATATCCCTCCAAGTGCCGCAAATGAACCCCCCGCAAAAGAGACCCGAGGAATTGCGGCCTCGGAGAGACCTCGACCAAAGGAAGGCTTGTCAGGCTTACCTCGCAGAGGTAGAGTACTGCGATATGAAACCCAAAAGGCCTCTCCGCGTCGCTGTGCTCATCGATCACCGGCCGAACCACCCTGCCGAGGTGGGTGGACTGGCTGGCACTTGGGAACAGATATCTAGAGCCGTTGCCGGCAGAGAGGACCTGGAGCTGACCCTCTTCTTTCTCGGCGATCGCCCTCGGATCCTGAACCGTGCCTCCAACGTCCGGTATGTCCTTCTACCCCCTATATTGGGCACTGAACGGTTCTTCTTCCTCAAAGGAATTCCCACCCATACGGATTTAGCCCCCTTCCATCCCCCCCTGTACCGTCGTCTCAACGGTTTCGATCTCATTCACACGACGGACGCCTTCCACGCCTTCGCCCGAACGGCCCTGAGATACGCGCGTAACAAAAGGATACCACTGACCAACTCCATCCAGACCGACATCATCGAATGGGCCCGCATTCACACCCCCGACATTGTTCGCAGGCTCTGTCCCAACCCCACTCTGGCCCGATGGTTTCTCGAGGATCTGGGCTTCCTGGATCGCCAACAGCGCAAGATGGAACGGCGTTTCGCCCGTTACCTCCGCCAGTGCCGCACGGTCTTCGTCTCCCATCCCAGGGACTTCGATCGGGTCCGCCGGCTGGCCCCCTCCATTCCCATCCGTTTCATGCGCCGGGGGATCGACCTTTCTCTCTTCCATCCCCATAGGAGAGACCGGAGGAATCTGGAACAGCGCTTCGGGATCCCACCGACGCGAACATTGCTTCTCTTTGTGGGTCGTCTGGACATCGTGAAGGGGGCCCACCTGGCTGCACGTGTGGTCAGGGAACTGGCGGGGATGGGCCTTGACGTGCATCTGCTCTGCGTGGGAGACGGGGCTCAAAAGGAGGAGATTCGTAGGATCCTGGGACCCCTGGTCACGGTCACGGGAAACCTCCCCCATGAGGAACTCGGTTGGATTTACGCCAGCGCAGATCTTCTGCTATTCCCCTCTGAAGCGGAGGTCTGGCCCAATGTGGTCATGGAGGCCAGGGCATGCGGCTTACCTGTCTTGGGGTGCAGACAGGGCGCAGGCCATGTCATGGAGGGATCGGGGGTGGACGGCCTCCTGTTGCCCGGTCGGAGTCCGGAGACTTGGGTCCGTGCTTTGACCGAGCTGCTGGCCGACCCTCAAGGGATAAAGGCCATGGGGGAGAGGGCCAGAAGATCGGCGGAGTCCCAGGCTTGGCCCTGGGAGAGGGTCCTGGAGGAGGAGATCCTTCCGGCCTGGATCGACTGTTGCAGAGAGACGCCCCCCGGCCTGTGAAAGAGCCATAGACCAAACTCTGCATCCCGTGCCACCGGCGCAGGCCATGCGCTCCAGGGAATCCTCTCCACCGCCGCCTTCGTGGCCAGAAGGGCCAGGGGAGTGCCGTTGCGCAATCTCTCCATCAAGAAACTGAGGGGGACGATCCAAGGTGGCCGTTGAACCCCCTGGAAGGAACGCCCGTCGAGGTCCTCGAAGGAGACCATGAGTACCTTTCGATGGGCGTAAAATCCCCATCCTCCGGTCCCCTCAAACTGCCGGTCCGCGGGGTCGGCCACAAAGAGAGGACATTCGGCCGGCACCATCTTTCGGACCTGGAGAGCAAGGGAGCCCCTGCTTATCTGAGGGGCCAGATAAGACTCCATAGTAGTGATCATAACAGAGCCGGGAATCATCACCGCGGCCAAGCCGAGACACGCCCAGTCATTCCTCCCGCGTAGAAGGGTCAAACCGGAGGCGGCCAGAAGGGCGGCCACTCCCAGCAGACAAACCCACGCTGTTCTAAAGACAGCCGGGTGTTCCAACAATGAGGAGATCCCGGAGAGGATCGTCCCCAACCGAGGAAGGGCGAAGAGGATCGAGGCCGAAGCGAGGAGGAAGAGAATTCCCCCCATCCGAGCACGCCCTCCTCGAGCATCCGAAACAGCCCACGCCCCCACCACTGCCGCCAGAGGAGCCATGGCAGGCAGGGTATAGGGGTGATTCCTCCCGGAAGATAGGAGGACAGTCACAAGGACCCCCCCGGAATACAGCCACAAGAGCCGTTGTCCTGCTCTATCGCTGCCGCCTCCCTTCCATGCCCCCGGTAACAAGAAGACCGCCGGTCCAAGAAGTCCCATAAAGCTCAACAGGATCTCCCCCCGCGACACCGCCACAAAGGGCTGTCCATGGCCGCTGAAGACTCGAAAGAGCTGTTGCTCCACGATATGATGCTGCAAAAAGCCGGGATTCCGGATCTCCAGGGCCAGAAACCAGGGGATGGTGACGGCCGCGAAGATCAGACCGCCCAGGACCCATGGGACCTGCCCCATGGATCGTCGATCCCAGATGAGCAAGTAGATCACCAAAGCCCCCACAGGATAAAACAAACCGATCAACCCTCGGGCCATGACCCCCACGGCGCACGCCAAAAACCCCAGAGCAAACCACCCTCTGCCCCTGTCATCTTTCAGACCACGGAGAAAGGCCCATAAAGCCAAGGTCATGGCGGCCGTGGCAAGGGTGTCGGACATGAGCATTCTGCCATAATATTGGGTGGCCGGGAGACCCAGGAATATCAGTCCTCCTAGGATTCCCCTCGATCGGCCCCCCACGAGATCCCTCGAGAGCCCGGAGACCAACAAGGCACACACCACCACCGCAAAGAGGGATGGGAGGCGTGCAGCCCATTCAACCTCCCCAAAGCCTTTCATTGAAAGGGCCACGAGCCACGGAAGCAGAGGGGGCTTGTTGAGGTAAGGGGAGCCGTTCAGCTTGGGAACGAGCCAATCCCCGCTCTCAAGGATCTCTCGGCCTGCCTCCGCATAGCGGCTCTCACGGTAATCCCGGAGGGGCAGGAGGACGGCCCCGAGGATGAGGCTCACGAGCAACAGCCCCAGGACTCCCCACAGGAGAAGTGGACGCGGCATTTTTCATCAGGATCCGAATTTCTTCCACCATCTCCGAGACGGATGCGGAGACCAGGACAGATCTCCCAAGAGCGCGTCAACGGAGAGGGGCTTCTCGATCCCGCTCAAGGACCTCGGGATTGAGAAGGTCGACGGGCCTTTGGCCAGCTAGCGCCTGGAGGCAGTTCTCCACAGCCCTTTGGGTCATGCGCCTCCTCGTCCGGCGAGTGGCGCTCCCGATGTGGGGCGTGAGGACGACTTGGGGCAATCTCTTCAGGCCCTCATGGACCTCGGGTTCGCGCTCATAGACATCCAGTCCGGCCCCCGAGATCTGGCCTCGAAGCAGGGCTTGACAAAGGGCCTCCTCATCCACCACTGGACCTCTGGAGGTATTGATGAGGATGGCCTCGCCTTTCATCCGGGCCAACTCGGGCCCCGAGATGAGATGATGGGTCTCGGGGGTCAAGGGGACGTGAAGGGTAAGAAAATCCGATGACTCCAGCAGGGGAATCCAATCCGTCCATTGGAGTCCCATGGAACGCTCCTCCTCCAGCGAAAGTCTCCTCCTGGAGAAGTAGAGGACCTTCATGGAGAAGCCCATCGCCCTTCGGGCAACGGCCCTCCCGATCCTCCCCATGCCCACGATACCAAGCGTCCGGCCGTGGACGTCGCACCCCAGAAATTCCATTATGGTCCCGTCCAGGCTTCCCCTCTCCCTCACCTTCCGATCCCCCTCCACGACCCTGCGGGCCGTGGCCAAAAGAAGTGCCCATGTGAGATCGGCTGTGGTCTCCGTCAATACATCCGGCGTATAGGTCACCATGACGCCACAGCGGGTCGCCTCCTGAAGATCGATGTGGTCGAACCCCACGGAGACCGTGGAGATCACCTGGAGTCGGCCAGCCCGACCCAGGATCTCTCCATCAATCCGCTCGCTCACCGTGCAGATCAGTCCCTGAACCTCCCTGACCTCTTCGAGAAGTCTTTCCCTGGACAGAGGCCGATCCTCGTCATGATAGAAGACTTGGCAGTTCCCTCGAAGCTTCGACAGGGCCTCCTCGTCGAAGCGTCTCGTCACTAAAACAACGGGCTTCATCATTCAGCAGCTCCGGTATCCTTCTCCAAGTCCTTGAGCCTTCTTCGAGCTTCGCTATGCTCCGGACACAACCTGAGGGTGGCATGGAAGGCCTCCCTCGCCCTATCGACCCACCCCCCCCGCAGATAGCTCAACCCCGCTCGATACCACAGGTCCGCCTCTCCCCGGGGGTACAGGACCTCCATGAAACGTCCCCACTCCTCTTCTCCTACCAAAGAGATCAAGGTGCTTCGGCTCTCTGCAAGATATCGCATCAAGAGGCCCATCTCCCGATGCAAGATGAGGAATCCCTTCATCCCCTTCCATGCCCCGTGGAAAAGACGGTGAACTTCCTTGAACCCCTCCCTGAGGGAGACGCGGATCCTCGCCATCCGCCCCTCCCACTCCTCCAGCACCTCTCTGATCTCCGGTAGCTCCGCGAGGTTCTCTCGGTCGTCCACCTCGAGGGGATGCGAAAGCTGAAAGATCTCCTCCCGGATCTTCTGACATTCATGAAAAATGGCGCCCACAGTCCAGTCCAAGAGGATCTCGTGCATAGTGGGTCGGTAGCCCTCTCTCCTGATGATGGAGTGACTTAAGTCCTTCAAACGCCAAAGAGGACCTCTCCGATTCTCGGTGCCGATCCAACGTTCCCATTCTTCATAGGGGACCTTCCCCTCGAGGCAGAATCTCCTGTAGAAGGCCATGAAATCGGCCCAAGTCTCCACATAACCTGCGACCAGCTCCCTCAAGAGGATCTCGCGGCGCTCCTCAAACCAGCGCCCTCCCATCAGTCCTTCTCGTTTCATAGAAATCCAAAGGTCGCATTGAGAAAAGAGAAAAAACCATCCTTCAGCAGAGATCTCCAGAACGTCCGGAGAGTTGGCGGATCACACTGCCAGCCGATTCGCCCAGATCCCATGTCGGTTGCATCCCACTCGCACCATTACCCTCATGGAACCCATGCGTCGGAGTGTGAATCGCCACTTGGGAACCACTCTGCCGGGGGTTAGTGTCATCTGACTCACTTTATGTTCATCGACCCAGAGTTGAACCCAATGGATGGCGTGAAGCAAGGTCATCTCGTGGAGCCTCTGACCCACCTGGATCTCCAGATTAACGAGGTCCTTCCTCTCCCCAGCGGGCTGTACCCGTATCAAAGGGACGTGATCCACCTCCAGTCCCTGAAGCTTGGACAAATCGGCCGGCCAATGAATCACCGTCCCTTGGCCGTCGGCCCTGGCCCACGGGACACGTCCCAAGATTCCTTGAAGGCTCACGGCCCCTAGGAAGGAGACCGCCCCGAGCATCCATCTCCTCCGATCCATCTCTCCCCTCCTTGGAACAGCCCGGCCGTAAAGGTGCACTTTGGGCATCATCCTTCAAAGGGCCTGCCTCCGGACTCCAACTCCAACAGCATGCGCTTGATATCCAGACCCGACCCGAAACCACCGAGACTTCCATCGGCTGCGATCACACGGTGACAGGGAACTACAATGGGCAAAGGGTTACGGCCGTTGGCCTGACCCACAGCCCTGGCCGCCCGGGGGACCCCCACGGAAGCGGCGACCTCCCCGTAGGAACGAGTCTCTCCGTAAGGGATCTCAAGGAGGGCACTCCATACCTTCAACTGAAAGGGCGATCCATCCAGGTCCAGGGGCAACTGGAAGCTCCTTCTCATCCCCTGGAAGTACTCCGCAAGCTGCCGGAACGCTTCCCGATGCAGGTCAGTCTCCTCCTCAACCACATTCGTCCCTTGAGGGTCTCCGAACTTGAGGAGAATCCTGGAGCGGTCTCCGCGCAGATCCAAGGCCTTGAGCCCCCGTCTGCTGCAGGCCAGCCAGAGCAGGCCGATGGGAGACCTAAAAGATGACAAAGAGATGGGGGTGGAATACATCCTTATCCTCCCATAGGTGAGGTTCGAAGCTTCAGGCCCTCTCGCTTTCCAGGGCCTGCCGTTTCGAGCTTCGCTTTGGATCTTAACCGGAGACCCCTCACGATTTCAAGGGGCTATGGGATCGACTCCAGCCTACACGGAAGACAGCGGAGATTTGTGCTCCCCACAAGGGGGTCGACCCCTCTTCCGAAATCGGTAAGGAGGTTGAGATTCGATTCGTTCCAACCGAAGAGGCTCGCCTCACCTCTCTCTGGAAACCACCAGCCATAGGAAGCGGAGACCACACGGGGGTCCATCCCAGGGCTCAAGTGAACTCGCTGTCGGATCCTGCCCGTGGGGGTGACAATCCAGACCCATTCTCCTTCTCCGAGGCTCAGGGAACGAGCAAGCTCCGGCGCCAACTCCACCCGAGGGCTCGCGGAGACCTTACGCAGCATGGGCAGCCGCCGGCCTGCAGAATGGAAAAAGACGGGGTCTTTGGCACTGGTGAGGATGAGGGGGAACTCCTTGCACAAGCCTCCCCAAGGCTCCAAAGGGTCCCGATAGTTCGGAAGGGGGTCCAGCCCCCTGGCCTCCAACCTCGAACTGTAAATCTCCACCTTGCCCGACGGTGTCCGGAATCCCTCCTTCCCATATCTTAGGAATTCCCTTGGTCCTCGAAGGACCCCCCTCTTCTTGAAGGCCTCATAATCCATTCCAGCGGGCTCCAGGACGGCGTCCAAGATCTCCCGTTCATCCTCCCAAAAGGATGCCCTAAAGCCCAGGATCTTGGCGAGTTCGTTGAGGATCCGGATGTCCGGCCAAGCCTCGCCAGGAGGATCGACTATCTTGGGTCTCGCCACAAGGAAACCATGAGGCAGCCCGTAATGCCCGATGTCGTCGTACTCGAAATTGGTTGCAGCAGGTAGAACGAGATCGGCCAAGAGTGCCGTGGGGGTCATCATCAGTTCGGCCACGGCCAGAAAGGGGACCTGTTGGAGCGCTTCTTTGACGACCTGCGAGTGAGGATAAGTGATCAAGGGGTTACTTCCCTGAATATATAACACCTCGACGGGATGGGGACTTCCCGATCTCAAGGTCTCCACCGCTGCGGGAGGTGGAACCGTGGCCAGCATGGGATGGAGTCCCCAGTGGGCACTGAGCATCTTTCGAGGACGGTCCTCGATCCTTTGGGGCAGGACCATCTCTCGCAACGGCATACATGGAGGAGGCGTGGCCCTGAAGTTGCCTCCCGGGACCTCCAGGTTCCCCGTCAGGGCCATCAATACCAGAACAGCCCGGCAGTTCTGATGGGAGTTCAGATTATGTTCCAAGGCATTGCCCCATTGAATAGCGGAGGGACGCTCTCCCGCATAGATCCGTGCAGCCCGGCGGATCTCGTCTTGAGGGACCCAGGTGATCTCCTCCACTCGGCTCAGCGGATAGCTCTCCAGCCGCATCTTCAACCGCTCCGAACCCACGGTCCACTCTTGGACGAAATTCCGATCCTCCAGACCCTCCTCCAGAATCACCCGCATCATGCCCAGGGCGAGGGCAGCGTCAGTGCCCGGGCGAAGGCGAAGCCAGACCTCGGCGCGTCGAGCCGCGGGGGTGGGGCGTGGGTCCACGACGATGAGTCTGGAACCCCTCTTCAACGCCCTTCGCAGACGGGAACGGATGGTCCCCTCCTCGTTGGTGTGATCCAGGTTACTCCCCCAAAGCACGATGCAACGGGGCGGATGCTCATAATCGACCTCGGGCCAGAACCCCACAGTCAGGTTGGCGGCGATCTCCCGGGGCATATGGCATACGTTCTGCGGCCCCACCACATTGGGAGACCCGAAGACATTGGCCAGCCGGAGCAAAAGGAAAAACTCCAGACCCTTGGGAGCCCCTTGAGCGAAAAGCACGGATTGGGGACCGCTCCTGGCCCGGGCCTCGAGCATCCTCTCTGAGAGGACCCCCAAGGCCTCATCCCATCCGATGCGCTTCCACCTTCCCTCGCCTCTCTTTCCCACTCTCAACAGAGGATGAGTCAGTCTATCCGGATGGTACAGGCGCTCCCTGTGGGCCACTCCCTTGGGACAGATGTAACCCAGGCTGATGGGCGACCGAGGATCCCCCTCGATCTTCACTACCCTCCCACCTTTCACCGTCACCACCAGCCCACAACCACCGTGATCCATTCGTGCGCAGTAAGTGCGAACCTTTTCTTCCTTCATGATCGACCTTCCCGGCAGCCGCCTCCTTCTGCCTTCTCGCTGAAAAGATGTTCACTCAGGGACCCGGCCCTCCATCCAGCCCAAGGAGACACCATCCCGCCGATCGAATGCTGGGACATAAGGTTTGATGTCAAGCAAGGGGGTTTGATCCATCATGTCTACCCCATAGACCCATAACACTCCCCGTCGGACTCGGGTGAGCCTCACCGTAGAAAGCCCTATAGGGGATGGTCTTTGGGGCTCTCTGGTGGAAAAGATTCCATGAAACCGGTTGTCGAGTCGGGATCGGATCATCAAAGCGGTCCTCTCCCGGCGATGGAAAAGGTAGAGCAGGATGATGTGGGAGAAACCCTCAATACCGCTCAATCCCTCCCGAAATTCTGGAAAGATCTCGATTCTCCCCTCCGCCCTCGAAGCATAGGGCTGTATGGGAACATCGTCAACGCATCGAAACGGAGTACGAATGATGCCGATGATGCTCAGATGACCACCCTGGGACAAAAAGAGATCCTGAGGCCCCATGGCTCGCATGGAAGGAATAACAGGTGCATCCATGAAAAGCGCCTTTCTCCTGGTGGGGCAAGGTATTTCCCAGCACCCGGCCGGGGTGCTCGGAGATACTCATTATGCAGCATTGCATCCTGCCAAAGCTGTAATTCGCAGCCCTCGCCCGAACCGGACATAGCCATCAAAATCAGGACCCGGGCCAAACACACCGCAACATTCAGGCCTTCGGAAATAGCCTGGGAGTGGCGGTTTCGGGACGGTAGGTAAGGGTGCTGATGGCCCACATGAGGACCAGACTGATGAACAAGCTCACCACAATGGGTTCCAACCCCAGGGGCTTGTTCAAAGCATACAGTGCGATGACCACGATGGTAGCCGCTATACTGCTCACAACGGCTCCGGCCTTGGTGGCCTTGTCCCAATAGAGCGCCGCCATGGTAGGAAAGAAGACTCCGGAGATATAGATGGCGAAGGCGAGCAGAAGGATGTCGAAAATTCCCTGCATATACAAAGCGAACAGGATCCCCAAGATCCCGATGATCAGGACCGTGATTTTGGCCGAAAGGAGCAGCCCCCTTTCGCTTATCCCGGGTCGGAACGCTCGGACTAGATCGTTGGACACGGTCGTTCCGGAGATCAAGAGGGCGACAGAGGCCGTGCTCATCATCACTGCCATCAGACCAGCCAGGCAGAACCCCACGACGACCGGTGGCAGGAAATGGATGACCATGACCGGAATGACGGCGTCGGTGGATCCGAAACGTTCGATCACATGGGGGATCAAAGTGGCCCCCAACACCCCCAGCACCACGCAGATGGCTGACCAATAGAAGTAGACCCCGGCAGTAACGAACATGGACCGCCGGATGATCGGCCCGCTACGGGCCGCATTGGCCCGCTGCCAGAGGCTGGGATCCACCAAGCAGAAGGGGATATCGATGAGGAAAATGGAGATCACGTACAAGGGCGTCATGCCGCCCAGGAGATTCCCCTCCGGCGGCCTCAGCATGGTCCAGAAATCACCCATGCTGGCCGCCTTTCCGATGACGACGCCGGGAAGGATCAGGCCGATTCCCACCACCATGATCAGCGACTGAATGAGGTCCGTATAGGCTACAGCGAAAAGTCCTCCCACAACGGTATAGAAAATGAGGATCCCTCCGGCTATCAGAATGGCAGAGTGGTACGTCAGACCCAAGGCCTTCCCTGCCGACGAGAAGATAAGTCCCATTCCGATGATCTGAGCCCCGAACAGGGCGATGACCGCAAGGACCATCACACAGGCCATGACGATCCGCATCCCCTTGCCATAGCGCATCTGGAGTGCATCGGGGATGGTCCAGAGCTCGATCTCCCGCAGCTTCCTCGAGAGGAACCCGAAGAGGATCAGGCCAATACCGTACCCCAGCGTGGCGATGAAGAGGAAGATCCCCACCTGATAGGCCTTTCCCGCTTTACCCACGGTGGCCGCCGCCCCGATGGCCGCTCCAACCAAGGTGCCGATCATCACTGGATAGCCCAACGAGCGCCCGGCCAAGGCGTAGTCCGTGAGACTTTTCACTTTTCTGGTGGACCATAGCCCCACACCGATCATGCCCAAGAGGTAGCCGAAGATGATGATCCCGTCGATCCAGCCGATCTCCTTCATGGAAAGCTCCTTTCTTCATGGAGGGGTCGGACCTCACCCGGAGAATTCATCACCCGGGCCTAGCTACAGGAACCAAAAACAGGCTACAGGACCGCGGTTTACAACTCCCCAAGTGAGGGGACTCTCCTGGAAGCTTCCGAGACTTCAAAGAGAGGTATCCCTTTGAATACGACTACTTAAGGCTCGATCCACAGGATTCGATCAAAGGAGTGAACTGTTCCGGTGCCGTCCATCACTCGAAGCCGCACCATGTAACGCCCGGCCTGTTGGAACACGTGGGGGCAAGCAGGGCCCCTCCCGGTTGTTCCATCCCCGAAATCCCAGGACACATCCAGGATGCATGTATCCGGGGCGAAAAAATGTTGGATGCAGAAGATAACCGTCTCTCCCACATGCGGGCACTCCGGGACCCAAAACCAAACGGCCTCCACTGGGCCGGGGACATGCCCTTCCAGGAAGAGATCCGATATGCGCTCCACAGAAAGGCTCCGGTCCGCACTAAGGATCTCCTCGGAAGGAATCCCCAGGATTTCCTGGATCAGATCCCTATGGGCGAGAAAGGAACGCTCCAAGGCCTCCCCCTTTACGCGTTGCGGCGTATCCTCCGCGGTGTGATAGAAGATGGGCTTTCCGATGAGGATTACGAAAGGGACGTTCCTCTCGTAAAACCTTCCCTCCAGGTCACCATTGAAGACCATCTGGTCGGCGGGCACATAGGCCAATGGAGTCAATCCATGCCGCAGTGCACAGCGGATGGCCGAACGAACCAAAATGGGATTGTTGGAAGAGTTGAGGCCCCTTTGTTCATCGTGGCCGTTGCCCATGACCCCGTGGGGCCACCAGTGATATCCCACCGCGCATGCGCCGTCCAGCGAAATGTAGCAGTCCACCCTCGGCAAGAGGTCCTCATGTCGTTGAACGAACTCCCGAGCCCCCACGTTCACCTCATGGCCGGGATGGGCCGCCCATACTATCCCTTTGGCTTGAGGCCCTTTTGCGAAATGGGCCGCCAGATGAAGGAGGACCGAATTGGCCGCAGCATTGTCCACTGCACCCGTTGATACAGAGTCATAGTGGGACCCCACGATGATCCACCGGTCCTCTCTGCCGGGCAGAAAGGCCACCACATCACCGGTCTCGCCCCGGCTCTCTTCCGCATACAGTCGTATTCTCATCCGCCCCCTTCGTCGGCTCAGCAAGCGGTCCAGAAACCGGGCGTCGTCACCCGAGACAAGGAGCCCGGGAAGGGAATGGGAGGGTTCGTCCTCGTGAAGGTGGTTGTACCGCGGGAGGAGACCCGGAGGCGAGTCCAGAAGCACCACATAGCCCGACGCCCCGCCCTCCAAGATTCTGTGAAACGTCCGCAGGAGTGAGTGCGTGGGGTAGTAGTTGAGAAGGATACGACTCCTTACCACAGCGATCTTGCCCTGAAGATCCACCCTCCTCAAGTCCCTATCAAATCCATATCCAAGATGGACCGTCTCCCCTTCCAGCGGATCCGGCCCCAGGCTTCCCGAGTACCAGATGGGATAGGAGGGAACCTCCCACCACTCTCCCTCCCAGAGAAACTCGGCTCCCCATTCCACCGGTCGCCAAGTGCGGATGGTGAAGGCCTCGTATCGGACATCGGGGATCCCTGCTTCCCGAAACCTCTCCATGATGTACCGAGCAGCCTTTCGCTCACCTTCCCCGCCTGTCCATCGAGGACCGATTTCCACTAGGTCCCCGAGCGTTCTCAACAGACTTTCGGATCCTTGGCTCGAGATGGACACGCCGATTCACCTCTTCGCTGGGATGGCGACTGTTGTTGGATCGAAGGGCCCTTTGGATCACGGGAGGCGGTCCCGGTTCCAAGTGCGCCCTAGAATCTCCTCTCCCTTCAGTTGGAAGAGATCTTCCTGGATGAGGCTGGCAAAGGCCCTGGCGACCCGTTCCAGCTCTTCAGCCGGGACCTTATCCAGGGTGTCTTCCCTGGCGTTCCAATATGCCGGAGCACTGACGAAGGAGATGACCGGATAACCTTGCTCCACAAATCGTATGGCGTCTGTCTGGACCCCCAAGGGCGTGTTGGTGGGAAGCACGGCCGTCCTCCGAAGGTCGTGCTTCGTCACCATCCTCTCCACAGCAGTCCGCAGCGATGGGACCTCGGAGACGAAAAGCGCCCGCGGCTGCAGTTCATCGGTGAGACGAAACCCAGACCCTTCTATGAGCGTCTCCCGCGCGATATGCTCGATATGGACATCCACCAGAAGCCGGTCGAAGATGTCCTCGCGGTGCATCTCCATGAGCTTGGTGCCGCCGATGACCAGGAGTTGCTCAGCCGCCTCGATATTGAAGACCAGGCTCTTGGCCCTCTGCTTCCTGGGAAGGGCGGCGAAATACTGGGCAAGGGCCAGTACCACCGCCACACCGGATGCATCCTCAGTAGCCCCCTCCCACATGGAGTCATGGTGGGAGGACACTAGGATCACTTCCTCGCTGAGGCCGGGGAGGAATCCCAAGACGTTGTGGGTGACCCCTGAGAAGGTGCGACCGGTGATGACCAGCCTGCAACGATCGTTCCCCTGCCGGATAAGATCCAGGAGACGGTCTCCGTGACTGCGTGGCAGAACGCAAAGTGGAAGGGGACCGACTCTCCCTTCCAGGGGAGCGGACTGAGGGGAACATATGTAAGGCGTGAGATCGAAGGGATGTATGAAAATCAACCCCCCGAAGCCCTCTTTCCTGCAACGTGCAAAGATCTCCTCCTCCAGCGAAGTAAGCCATGTGGCCACATGGAGATATCCTTCCGGGAGGGTTTCATCGGGGTCATGGTACATGTAGGCCAGATCCTTTACCCATTCGAAGGGAAAGGAGCCGTAGTCCAGCTCCACTACAGCCAGGGAAGACGGATCGCCCCGACCTTTAACCTCCGCCTCGGTCCCTCTCCCCACGGGGACCATGCGGAAAAAAGAGCCTTCCCTACCGGTGAAGGGACTATAGGCCACGGAAACCGCTCGGATGGGGACGGATCCCTTGGGTGTCATCACCCCCAAAGTAGGCTCATCGGATTCCCACCCCATGATGGGGATGGGATCCTTGCGAACATCCTCGATGCCGAACTCCCGGAACCGGCAGGCAATATATTCCTCAGCCTCCAAGTCAGGGGCCGTGGCCGGCCGCCGGATGCCCAAATTGTAAAGATCCTCGACCCAACTGAATATGGTCTTGTAGTCGGTCGTCCACTGCATTGCCTGTCACCTTGCTCTTATCCCTCTACGCAACCCCCTCTCCCCCCGAGTCCCGAAACGAGGGTCGCTTTCTGGTCAAATCGTCCCATAATCTCTACTATAGGATACCGGGGAATTCAACCGGGTCGGCCAGTTTTGGCTTGGCGGCACTGTCTCATGTAATAATCCGGGCCCCAAAAAAGAAGGAGCTGGTTCGAATGAACCAGCTCCTCTTGGTGCCGAGGGACGGAATCGAACCGCCGACACGCGGATTTTCAGTCCACTGCTCTACCGACTGAGCTACCTCGGCACTGACCCATTTTATAGAGGAAAATGCCCCCGGCGTCAAGACCTCAAAGGGGATATTCACGGGAAGCAAGAGGTGGCCTCGGGCCTTGATGGCTCGGTATATCCCTGAATTCTGCGGGAATCCCCGAAGGAGTTTTGTAATCTTGACTTATTAAGCAGGAAATACGTCTGGTCATACACCCATTGCTATCACTATTTCATGATCTTTGTTGGCAAACGATGAACCATTCGGATTAGGGCCCTAATCCGGGGGGCTCCATGAGATAACCGACAAAAGGGATCCCCCCCTGAGCTGCGGGAAGGATCTCATCCATTCCACGGCCCAACAGAAGACGGAGGATGGAGAAGGACTCCCGTGGCTCCTCTACCACCTGAGGTTCTCCTTGAATTCCGCCCAGACGTGCGGCCAGTCGGATAGCCTCGTGGAGCCCTCCCAGTCGGTCCACCAGGCCCAACTCTTTGGCCTGCCGGCCCGAGAAGATGCGCCCGTCGGCCATCTGCTGCACCTCCTCCATGGGAAGGCCCCGCTGGACAGCCACGGCTTCCACGAACTGGCCGTGGACATCATCGACCACCTGCTTGATGAGTTCCCTCTCTTCCTCCGTCAGCCCTCGATGGGGCAAGCCCATGTCCTTGTACGCCCCGCTTTTGATGACTTCCCCCTTGATCCCCAACTTCTCCATCAGCTTTTCGAGATTGGCGAAATGAACAACTACGCCGATGGACCCCGTAATGGTGCCCGGATTGGCCACAATGCGTTCGGCAGCGCAAGCAGCGTAGTACCCCCCCGATGCGGCGACCGCCCCCAGGGATGCGACGACCTTTTTTCTGGAGTTGACCCTCTTTACCGCCTCGAAGATCTCCTGAGTGGGCCCGACCGCCCCCCCGGGACTCTCGATCCGGAGCACAATGGCCTTCACTCGAGAGTCCCGATCGTATCGCCTCAGGGCCTCCACCACCCCATCCGCCCGACGGATCATCCCCTCGATCCGGACCACTGCCACTTGATCTCCTCTGGAGAACCCACGTCCTCCTCCCATCCAGTAGACGAAGAGAGCCACGGCCCCCACAAGGATCACCAAAATGGCACAGAGAAAGACGAAGGTAAGGATCCAAGGACTTCGTCTCACGCTCATGTCCCCCTCCAGCGAAAGACCCCGGCGGAAAATCTACCTCCACCGGGGTCTCTTTCCATCCCAAGCTGGCTCGTCGGCCCTATTCGGACTCGGAGGCGTTCCCCCCCTGCTCGGGCTCCGAGGTCTCTGTCTGGTCCGCTCGCGTCTCCTCCGAGGACTTGGCCCGGCGCTGGGACTCCATCGCTTTCTTGAGCAACTCGTCGCGCAACAGGGCCCCGATGGTAGGAGTCTGAGTCCGCTGGGAGGCCAGGTAACCCTGGATGTCGGCCTCCTCATCGGCCCGTCGAAGGGCCTTAACGCTGAGGCCGATCTTGCGCTCCCTGGGATCTAAGTGGATAACCATGGCCTCGATTTCATCCCCCTCCTTGCATACGTCGGAGGCGTGTTTGACTTTCTCCCGGCTCAGCTCTGAGATGTGGATCAGCCCCTCGATCCCCTCCTCGATCTCCAGGAAGACACCGAAGTCGGTCACGCTGGTCACCCGGCCCTTCACGCGGCTACCCACAGGATATTTTTCGGGGAGGGCCTCCCAAGGATCCGGCTCCAGCTGTTTGATGCCCAGGGAGAAGCGCTCGTTCTCCTGATCGATCTGCAGAACAATGGCCTTGACTTCCTGGCCTTTCTTGTAGATCTCGCCCGGATGCCGAATCCTCTTGGTCCAGGAGATGTCCGATACGTGGACCATCCCGTCGATTCCCTCGTCGAGCCCGATGAAAATGCCGAATTCCGTGATGTTGCGGATCTTTCCTTGAATTATGGTCCCCACAGGGTACTTTTCGGCCACGGTCACCCATGGATTGGGCATCACCTGCTTCATCCCCAGGGAGATCCTCCTTCGCTGAGGATCCACATTCAGGACCATCACATCCACCCGATCCCCCACGCTCACGATCTTGGAGGGATGCCGAATCCGGCGAGTCCAGGACATCTCGGATACGTGCACAAGGCCTTCTACGCCGGGCTCCAGTTCCACGAAGGCCCCGTAATCCGTAATGCTGACCACTCGACCCTCAAGGCGGGACCCGATGGGGTACTTCTCCTCCACGGAGAGCCAAGGATCTGGAGTGAGCTGCTTCAAACCGAGGGAAACGCGCTCCCGTTCGCGGTCGAAATTCAGGACCTTCACCTCCAGTTCCTGGCCGATCTGCACCACGTCGGAAGGGTGTTTGACCCGTCCCCAGGACATATCCGTTATATGGAGCAGCCCGTCCACTCCCCCCAGATCGATGAAGGCTCCATACTCGGTGATGTTCTTCACGACCCCCTTGAGGATCATCCCCTCCTGAAGGATGGCCAGAGTCTTCTCCCGAGCCTTGGCCCTCTCCTCCTCCAACAGGACCCTTCGAGACAGGACAATGTTGCTCCGTCTCCGATTATATTTGAGGACACGGAAACGATGGGTCTGGCCGATGTAGTCTTCCAGATTCCGGACCGGGCGGAGATCTACCTGAGAGCCGGGCAGGAAGGCCGTCACCCCGATGTCCACGGACAGGCCTCCTTTGACTCTCCCCACGATACGACCCTCCACTGGAGTCCCTTCTTCATAGGCCTTGCGGATCTCTTCCCAGACCTTGATCTTGTCCGCCTTGGTCTTGGAGAGGACGATTTCCCCTTCCTCGTCGTCCCGGGACTCCAGCAGGACCTCGATGATGTCTCCTTCCTTGACAAGGACCTGCCCGTCTTCATCCATAAATTCCTGGATGGGGATCTGCCCCTCGGACTTATAACCCACATCCACCATAACGGATTCTTTCCCGACCAGGACCACCTTTCCTGAGAGGATCTCCCCCTCTTGAATGTTGCTGAACGTCTGCTCGAACAGGTCTTGGAAGTCCGATTCCTCCGATGTCTCCTCCTGCTCGGCCACCTGGGAAACGTCGGTGGTCTCCATCATGACTTTGGACTCATCACCCAAGACCCTCTCTCCGTTTTCATGCATTAATTACATCCCCCTACCATAAAAAGTGTGCCTCTCGGGCCCCATATCAGGACCCAAAGCGCGCCTATCTTACCATCTTTGAACGAAAATGCAAGGGAATTTTGAGGAGAATTTCCGACAAATCGACTGAATTGACCTAGCTCCTCCGTGATTGGATCTCCTCAATGGCCTCCAGAATCCTTTCCACCACCTCCTGGGGGCTTAAATGGGTGGTGTCGATGACTTCGGCCCCCTCGGGAATCCTGAGGGGGGCAAGAATCCTCGTGGAATCCTGTGAATCCCTCTGGAGTAAGGCCTCCAGGACCTCTTGAAAGGTTACATTCTGGCCCGCTCTCCGATACTGTTCGAAGCGTCTTCTCGCCCTCTCCTCCACGGTGGCCGTAAGGAAAAACTTGGCGTCGGCCTGGGGAAAGACCCAGGAGCCCATATCTCGACCCTCAAAGACCTTACTGCCTTGAGATCCCAGTGCCCGTTGGATCTCCCAAAGCTTCTCCCGGACAACCCGAAATGTGCTGATCCTCGAAGCCAGCATCCCGATATCGTCGTTTCGGATCTCCTCGGAGATCTCCTTCCCGTTGCAGACCACACGCATCTCCCCATCAGACCCCCAATGCACTTCCAGTTCTATCTGACGGCACGTCTTGTCTAAGTCGCGCTCATCCTCCGGATTCATCCCCTGACTTCGAATCCACCAAGCCAAGGCGCGGTAAAGGGCCCCCGTGTCCACGAAATCGAACCCTAGTCTCTTTGCCACGAGGCGTGCTACCGTGCTTTTTCCGGCCCCGCTGGGTCCATCGAGAGTGACGATCATCCTCGGGAGCTCCTTCACAAGGAAGGTCTCAAAACCCTCCCATCCATAGGGAGCGGTCTCCGGATGTCCGCAAGAGAAGATCGAAAGGCTGGCGTTCCGTTCAAGCGGTGGAGATTTTCTTGAAGAATTGATTTAAGGATTCCCTGTCCGCTTCGTCGATTTCGGTGAAACAAACGCCCACGTCAAAGAGTTCCTCTTCCACTTGCCGACTGTGAATCACCCTTCCTTTGGCCTTGATAAGGCGCTCTTCAATAGCAATAACCAACTCGAGCCCGGTCCCTGCGGGGAAAGAGGCATGGGTCTGAATGGTAACTCCACCTTGGCTGAGATCAAGGGTCTTGCCCATCCCCATGGCATCGGGGGTGTCGGTCTCGTCATAATGAGTGTAGGATATGAGATGGCTGGAATCGAGTCTGGGAAACCTCCTCCTCTCCTGTATGGGCGCCATCATCCGCTCACCGTGGAGACCAACCAAGTTCCGATCATTATTATCTTTTGGACCCCGCCTGTCAAGGGAACCAAAGGGGCAAGGCCTGAAATCAGAGCTCAATAGCCCGCACCTTGAGACGGCCTTCCGTTTCGGATCATTGACAAGCTTTTTCTTGGAGGTTTATCTAAGAGAAGCATCCTGGAGAGAAGACGACCTCATGTTGAAGGATCGACATCAACGACTCATCGACTATTTACGTATCTCCGTTACCGACCGGTGCAATCTGCGCTGCCGATACTGTATGCCCCAAGAGGGGGTCCGGCCCATCCCACACAATGAGATCCTTCGTTATGAAGAGCTGATCCGCCTTGCGCGGATCTCCTTGAGCCTCGGAATCCGCAAGATCCGTTTGACCGGGGGGGAGCCCCTTGTCCGCCGCGGCATCGAATTTCTGACCCGACAACTGGCCTCCCTCCCTGGGATCAACGATCTCAGCATGACCACCAACGGCCTCTTCCTGGCGCAATACGCGGAATCGCTTCATCGGGCCGGTCTCCATCGAGTCAACGTGAGCATGGACTCCCTGAACCCTCGACGGTACCGCCAAATCACGCGGGGGGGGGATCTGGATCGGGTATGGGAAGGGATCAGGACCGCCCTAAAGGTAGGCATGCATCCCGTAAAGATCAACGTGGTGGTGATGCGGGGGTTTAATGAGGATGAAGTCCTTGACTTCGCTGAACTCTCACAGGAGTGGCCTCTTCAGGTCCGTTTCATCGAATGGATGCCCGTCGGCGGGAAGAACTCATGGAGTCCCAAGGCCTTTGTCCCCAGCGATCGAATCCTCTCCCTCATACGAAAACGATTTTCTTTGCGGCCCCTTGAGGAGGCCATTGGAAACGGACCCGCACGGATCTATCGTATCGAGGGGGGGGAAGGAAGCGTCGGGGTCATCAGCCCCGTCTCGCGGCATTTCTGCCAGCACTGTAACCGTCTTCGGCTCACTCCCGACGGCAAACTTCGAACTTGTCTCTTTTCAGATCAGGAGACCGACCTCAAGGCCCTTCTTCGATCGGGAGCCGGAGACGAGGAGATTCGTGAGACCATCGTTCGGGCCATTCGGGACAAACCCTCCGAGGGCCCGCTCCATCGAAACGACCCTCGACTCAAGAAGTGTGCAAGGCCCATGAATCGCATAGGCGGTTGATCCGAGGTCTCTGCCCTCAGAGCGTCCCGGTTGACTGGAAGGAATCTCGAGTTTGACCAGAAGGCAACCCACATCATCTTTCGGAGCGTCACTTCATGCATCTAATCGCTGACCTGCACATTCATTCTCCCTATTCCAGGGCCACATCCAAAGACCTCAACCCAGAAAGTCTCTATTTTTGGGCCCAATGCAAAGGTGTGAATCTGGTGGGCACTGGGGACTTCACACATCCTCAATGGCTGGCCGAATTGGAGGAAAAGCTGGAGCCTGCCGAGGAGGGGCTGTGGCGCCTTGGCGCGGAATGGAGATCCAAGGTGGACCCACTGGTTCCGGATGCCTGCCGCGGCACTGTCCGCTTTGTCCTCCAGACGGAGATCAGCACCATCTATAAGAAGGCAGGCCGGACCCGCAAGGTGCACCATCTCATCCTTTTGCCTCACTTCGACCAGGTACGACGCCTCAACGACCGATTGATGAGGATCGGGAACCTCCAGTCCGACGGCCGTCCCATCTTGGGACTCGACTCCCGCCATCTTTTGGAGACCGTCCTCGAGGTGTGTGAAGAGCCCATCTTCATCCCCGCCCACGTCTGGACCCCCTGGTTTTCCGTCTTCGGGTCCAGATCGGGATTCGACGATCTGGAGGAGTGTTACGGGGAGTTGACCCCTCACATCACGGCCCTGGAGACCGGGCTCTCCTCGGATCCCTCCATGAACTGGCGCTGGTCGAGGCTCGACGGATTCCGAATCGTCTCCAACTCCGATGCCCACTCCCCCTCACGTCTGGGGAGAGAGGCCAACAGGCTCAGGATTCCCCTTTCCTTCTTTCACCTGCGCGAGGCCCTCAAGACCGGAGAGGGCCTGTTGGGGACCATTGAGTTCTTCCCCGAGGAAGGAAAATATCATCTGGACGGCCATCGCAAGTGTGGTACGAGACTCTCGCCGGAAGAAACGCGCGCTCTGGGAGGGATCTGTCCCGTATGCGGACGGCCCGTCACAGTGGGGGTCAGCCATCGCATCGAAGAGCTGGCCGACCGCCCCCCGGGCGTACGTCCCCCCTCTGCCAAACCCTTCATCCGGCTTCTAGGCCTGGATGAAATCTTGGCCGAGATCCTAAACTGCGGCCCCCAGGCCAAGCGTGTTCAGGACCTGCGAAGGAGGCTCCTTGAACGGTGGGGCCCGGAACTGGACATCCTCACGGAAGTCTCGCCAAGCGAGCTCGAAAAAGGGCCGGTTCCTCTCCTTGCCGAGGCCATAAGGAGGATCCGAGACGGACGTGTGATCCTGGAGGCCGGCTACGACGGCCAGTATGGGACCGTGCGGCTCTTCCGCGACCAGGAGCGTTCCTCCCTCCAAGGCCAGGGCCGCTTGTGGGCGCTCTCGGAGGCCCCTCTCCACGAAAGGGCGCGGGAAACAAAGACCCCGTCTTCCACACCCGCATCCCCCGCCCTCTCGGAAGCTCTAGGACCTTCTACCCCTCCCTCCTCCCCTGGAGAGCCTCTGTCCGATCTCAATCCCCGGCAGCAAGAGGCCGTGCTCCATCCCGCCCCGGTCCTCCTCATTCTGGCGGGCCCAGGGACTGGCAAGACCCTGACCTTGACCCGACGGATCTCCCAAGTCCTCGCCAATGGAAAGGCCCTCCCAGAGGAGATCTTGGCAGTCACCTTCACCCAACGGGCTGCGGCGGAGATGCGGCAGCGCCTTCAACGACTTCTGGCCCAAGGAGATGCAGCCAGTCGGATCCGCGTGGAGACTCTCCATGCATTCGGTTACCGTTTTTTGAGCGAATACGGGAAATCTTTGGGCGAGGATGGTCCTCCCCGCCTCGTGGATGAACGATCCCGAATAGCTATTCTGGAAGAGGCCCTGCAGGAGATCTGTCCGGGAGTGAGGGGAAGAAACCTCACCTCCTTGATGCGGCAGATCACTCTCTGGAGACGCTCCTTGGAAGATCCCCATCCCGGGGAGACCTTGGTCGCACAGGCGGCGGAGGTCTATGAACGGAGGCTCCGATCCAAAGGCCTTGTGGATTACGAGGACCTCCTCCGCCTCCCTGTGAAGCTGCTCCAAGGCAACGAGGAGCTTCGGAAACGCATCCACCAGCAGATTCGCCACATCTTTGTAGACGAATTCCAGGACCTCACCCCCCTGCAAATGGAATTGATTCGCCTGCTGCGCCCCCCTGAGGGCACCCTCACGGTCATCGGGGACCCGGATCAATCCATTTACGGGTTCCGCGGGGTTCGGGTGGAGGATTTCCTCCGCTTCCAGGAGCTCTTCCCCGATGTGGAGGTCCTCCGTCTGGAGGAGAATTATCGTTCGACCGGGACCTTGATCCTGGCCTCCATGGAGCTGATCTCACACAACCCCCTCCCTTTCCCCCGCGTCCTCAGATCCCGACGGGGACAAGGACCTCGAATCCAGATCCGTGCCTTTGAGACGGATCGAGCTGAGGCTGTCTTCGTAGCCCACGAGATCGGACGATTATTGGGAGGGACCAGCCATTGGGACATGCACAGGGGAGGTGAACCCACGAATCGATCCCGACAGGACCTCTCCTTCGGCGATGTGGCGGTCCTCTACCGCTTCCATGCCTTGGGGGGCCCCATCGAAGAGGCACTCTCCCGCGAGGGGCTTCCTTATCAGAGGTTCGGAGACCATCCCTTGGGAGCACCCGGAGCCTTGGAAGGCCTCATGGCCTTTCTTCGATGGCTGAGTGATCCGAATAGGGATCTGGAGCTGCTCGCCGCTCTGAAGACTCCCTCTCTTGGACTATCTCCGGCCCTCCTGAAGAAGGTTGAGGCTTCAGAAGGAGAAAAAAGGCCTTCCCTCTGGGAGCGCCTCCAGGAGGAGGTCTCTTCTCTGTCAGCTGGATCCTCGGAGGTCAAGCGCCTTCGGAGGATTCTCGAGTCCTTTGATCGACTGCTGAAGGAGTCACACCACGAATCCATCGGGCATACAGTGCGCCGCAGCCTAGCCCTCCTGGGCATCAAATCCCCCGAAGAAGGTCCGCTCCGCCATGCCGGTCCTGCGGCAGAGATCCTTCAGGCCTTCCTGTCTGCGGCGGATGCCTGGAAGGGTCCTCTCGAGGCCTTCCTGGACCTTTGGAGTCTCCAGACCGAGGCGGACCTATACGACCCACGTGCAGACCGCATCGCCCTACTCACTGTGCATGCAGCCAAGGGTCTGGAGTTCCCCATCGTCTTTGTGGTGGGCTGCGAAGAAGGGGTCTTCCCCCCCTCTGCTGGAGAAGCCTCGGTCGATATGGAAGAAGAAAGGCGCCTTTTCTACGTGGCCATGACCCGCGCCAGAGACCTCCTTTACTTGACCCGGACCCGATCTCGCACCCTATGGGGGGCGACAGACCGCCGGGAAGAATCCCGTTTCCTGAGGGAACTCCCTCCATCATTGCTTCAGGAGGAGGTCTCCACCGCTCCTTCCCGGGGTCCTCGTCAGCTCAAACTCTTTTAGTGCCCGCCCCCAAAAGCCTTCAGAAGTCAGCCGAGCAGGAATTCCACCCGTAGGGCTCAGGCGCTGGAGACGCGCTCGATATACTCCCCGCTTCGGGTATCCACCTTGATGACATCCCCTTCCTGAACAAAGAGGGGAACCTGGACCACTGCTCCGGTCTCCAGCTCGGCCGGCTTCGTTGCCCCGGCTGCGGTGTCCCCTTTGACTCCGGGCTCGGTCTTGACCACGCGCAAATCCACAAAATTGGGAAGATCGATGCCTATGGGACGGCCATTGAAAAAGAGGACCTTGACCTCCACCTGTTCTTGAAGATAGTAGCGGGCATCACCCAGCTGTTCAGCGGTGAGGAAATGTTGTTCATAGCTCTTGAGGTCCATGAAGCAAAACTGGCCGGAGTCCTCATAGAGGTACTGCATCTCCTTTTCTTCGAGGTCCGGGATTCCGACCTTCTCGCCCGAACGGAAGGTCTCCTCTCGGATCAACCCCGTGATCAGGTTCTTCAGTCGCGTCCGGACGAAGGCTCCCCCTTTGCCGGGCTTGACATGCTGAAAGTCCACGATGATGTAGGGCTCTCCTTGAAGCTCGATCTTCAATCCCCTTCGAAAATCCGTAGTAGAATACATGGTTCCTTTCTCCGAAGGTTGTCAGGTGTCGTTCTCACCAGGGCTGGAACACACAGCCTCCGGCCGGGATACTAGTACTCCCTGTCGTCTCTTGTGCAGGTTTCTCATCCATTCCTCCAGCTTCTCCAGGAGAGGATCGACGAGCTGGGGGGGGCCTTCCGAAGAGAGAATACGCTCCAGAGAACGAAGCTCTTCGGCCAATGCGCGGTCTTCTGGACGACGTCGAACCAATTCCCGAAAAAGGTTCAGGGCCCTCCGTCGATGTCCTTGCTTCCAATAGAGCCTGGCCAATGTAGGAGAGAGGATCTCCTCCTCGGAGTCCCTCTCTTGCTTCCACGACTCCCATTGCGTGCGGACCTCTGCCACAACTTCGGACCAGAGTCGAACCTGCTCTCCCAATCTTTCCCATTGCTCTGGCCGCGAGTCTCTCAGCAATCGCGCCCAAAGCTCCAGTGTCCAGGGGCGTCCAAGGACGGGTTCAAGGATCGGCTCCAGTCGCCTCAGAGCCCCCTCCTCGTTCCCCCCTTCGGCACACTGTCGGGCCTCATCTAGGATCCGGCCGATACGATCCATCCTCGTCCTGTATCTTCAAACCGGCTTAAAACCTAATCTTTTACTTCAATGTTAACATCCCAACTCGCCTTTTTTATTTTTCGAGGACATTTTCCTTCCCTCTCTGCCCTCTATTTCCTCCCTCAAGGCGATTTCATGGGTTGGGTTTTCCCCGGGGAAAGGAATTGGAGCGTCGAAGGCCCAATCATTCTGATTTAGGAATAGGACAGACACTCATTGGCGCAGGATCTCGATCCGTTGTCTGACGTCTTGATACGCCGGGCAGTATTGCTCGATCTTTTTGTAGAGCGCGAGGGCTTTCTCCTTTTGTCCGCGTTTCTCCAAGGCCTGCGCGAGAGGATAGATGGTCTTGGCCAACTCCTCCTTGGGCACACGGGTGCTCTTGAAGACCTCCCGGAGATGGATTATGGCACGATCCAGATCATCTTTGGCAAGATAACAAGAGATCAATTCCTTGTTTGCCTCCAAGGCCGTGTTGGGATCCTGAGTCGCCAGGAGCAATTCCTCTATGCATTCGTCCAAAAGCCCAAGTTCTCGATAGGCCGTGGCCAACTCGTAATGGCTGCGTCCATCCCGCATAGTCCCGCTGGACGAAGCAGAGGCCCCTTCCTCAACCCGAGTCCTCTCCTCTAGCAGATTGAGCCTCTGAAAGACACTTGCCGGATCTGTGGGAACGATCATCTCCTCTCTGCGCTTCCTTACCTCCTCCAACCCCTTCAATGCCTCGTTGTGGCGAGGGTCCAGATCCAAGATCTCGTGGTAAAGGGCCTCTGCCTCATCGAAAAGGCCTTGCTCGGCATAGATACGGGCCTCCCGCAGCTTCGCCAGAACCCCTATTTCCTTTTCCTCTGTCTCCTCAGCGGTGGAGTCCACAGGGACCGTAAGCTCCAAGGTAGCCTCCAAGTCAATCTCCTCCTGGGGGGGTGGGGTGGGCGGCGGCTCGGTCTCCCTTTTATCTTCCCGTGAGGGGGCTCCGAGGAGGGCTGTGACCTTCTGTTCCATACTGGCCAGAGTCCGCTCCTCACCTTGTCGGACAAGTCGATCCTTCAGGAGTCCATAAACTCGGAGGATTTCTCCTTCCATCTCCTTCAATGCAGCAGTATGCCCCCGCTCCTGCCGCTTCAAGTAAAGCCGGAGCATCTCGTCGAGCGCCTGAGCCAAAAAACCCTCCGACTCCAACAATTCCACGAACTTGGCCCTGGCCTCAAGATTGTCGGGCACCAACTCCATCAAGTGTTGAAGCAATTGGAGAATTTCTCCCCGCTTCCCCTTGGAACGATAGGACTGGATGACTTTCTTGATCTGCGCCAGGGCATCGCCCAGAAGGCCGTTAATCATATAGAGTTCCGCGAGACGAATGAGGATCTCCTCGGAGTCTCCTCTCATCCGTAAGATTCTGCGATATAGGGCGATGGCACGGATGTAAAACCCCGCTTCAGTGTGGCAGTCGGCCGCGCGGATGAACTCCTCGACGGCCTCTTCCTTCCGTCCCTTCTCAAGGTAGACCTCTGCCAAACGCTGATGGAGACGGGGATCGTGAGGGTTCTCTTCGATCTTTTGTTTCAGAGCCCGGATCTCCCGGTCAGCCCCTTTTTTGGCCTTCCAGGGGATCCATCTACGACGTCTTCCTTCCAAGGGCAATGTACTCCAAGATGGACGGCAACGTTTTCAACCCCTGTATCAGGGATCCCCGCTTCAAAGTCTACCTCTAAACTCCCACTCCCGTCCAGAGATCAGAGGACAACCAAGGATCCTTTTAGGGTGGGTCAGCCGAGAGTTTGAGTCAGCAAATCGCAAGGCCGCCCTCTCCCGTCCGTCCCGAAAGGAACGGGGGATGCGGCCTACCCACCAAGGGTTTCCACACTTCCCCCGTGGGCGCCTCTGGAAAAATGGGTTCGAGGAGGTCAGGGAGAATGAAAGGGTCGCCTCAAGGCTAAAGGGCGTCCACATTCAACACGGACGCCTCTTTTTCCATTCGAACTCTCCCAAGGATCGGGGGAGACTCTCCTTTCCCTATTTCCATTGGGACCACTTGTCTTGCCACCACACGATCCACCAGAAGGCCCACTTCTTCGGAATCCTTTTGCACCAATATGATCCGCTTCTCCTGTTTAGGAGCCAACTCCAAAAGCTTTTCCAAACCCAACTTCCTTCCCAAGGGAACGAGAGGTACGACTCTCCCAGCCAGATTGGCCGTCGGCCAACGACGGATCTGGGCGCTCACCCGGGATGGCACCCGATAGACGCCCCGCACCCGATCCATAGGGATTCCAAGGATTCGATTAGAGACGGACACAAATAACAGATCCTGCTCGGCGGGCCCCTCAGGCTCTTCTTGCGGTTCCGAAGGAGGGGCGATCTGAACGTCTTGGAGGGAAGTGAGCCCCCACCGAATGGCGTCGAGGCCTTCCAGGAGGGTGTCGACGAGGGACCGAAGCTTCTGACCGGCCTCCTTAATGGCCGATTCAAGGCCCAGGGGATCTTGAAGCTCCTGGAACTCCCGCACTGCAGCCTCGATACGATCCATTCCTTCCTTCATGGTGCCCCGGGCCTGGGATAGGGGGTCCTCTTCGGCCGACGCAACCTCCGGTCCTTCAATCCCAGGCCCCTCAAAAGGCTCCTCCAATGGAGGCGGTGTCGGCTGCACGGGCTCTTGAGGCTGGTCGACCCCCGTAGTCTCCTCCGTCTCCACTCGGAGATCCGACTCCTCCTGGACGGTCGTTTCTTCCAAGCCAGCTTCCAATGACGGCCCTTCAAAGGCAGGAGCTGGAGTTTCTCGTTCCACTGTGCCGGGCTCCTCATATTCACGGATGGCATCATCCACTGCCCGATCCAGTTCCTCCATGAATATTTCCTCCTCTTGGGCCAAGTCCACCGTGATGGTAGGGGCCTCCTCCAGGGCCTCAAGGTAAGCCGTCACCCTCTCCCTGAGAGGATCCAGGATGGAAGTGGGGTCCATTTTGGGGTCGTCCACGAGCTTCAAGAGACCTTCTTTGATCTCATGGAAGACTTTCATGCTCTCCTGATCGACATCCGAGGCACGGGCGCGGATCCGTTCGGTAACCTGGGCCAGCCAGTCCAACAGTTCCGCAAAGGGCCCTTCCAGAAATCGTGTCTTCAGCCTCGCCACCTCAGAGGCAATCTTCTCCAAGGTCTCCGCATCGATCTCCCATTCCAAGGTGTAGAAATATTCTCGAAGATCCTTCCAAGGATCCTCTTCAGAGCCCTCTTTCTCCTCCAACGCCCCCTCCATCTCCACAAAGAGGCTGTCGACCTTGGCCTCGATCTCTTCCTCCAATTGATGGAGTTCCTTGTCGATCTGATCGTCGCGCGCCATACCCCCTACCTCCTTTCCCTCACCTGGAGATCGCCTTCCGTCCCGAGAGGACCCTCCGGCTGACGTCCTTGGCTACCAGTTTGCTGATGGCCCTCAAGGTCTCAAAAACCCCATATCCCTCAATAGCACTTGCCGGGAAGGAAGGGACCTTAAGCTCGGAATTCAGATCCTTTTCCAAAACCTCTAACGGAAGGATGGGGACGGCTCCTCCCTGCAAGTCCCGTTTATTGTATTGCATAACCAGTGGCAGATCTCGAATGTCAATGGACTCGTCTCGGAGATTATCGATGAGATTTTGAAGACTTTCGATGTTTTTCTCTCGCCGCACTTTAAGGGAGTCAGCCACGAAAACGACACCGTCCACACCCTTCAAGACAAGTTTTCTGGTGGCGTTGTAATGGACTTGGCCCGGAACGGTGTAGAGTTGGATCCGAATGCTGAAACCTCCGACCTTTCCGAGATCCAGGGGAAGAAAATCGAAAAAGAGGGTCTTATCCCCCTTGGTGTCGATGCTTATCATCTTCCCTTTGACGTTGGCTCTGATCCGAGAGTAGATGTACTTCAGGTTCGTGGTCTTTCCGCAGCGCCCCGGACCGTAGTAGACGATCTTGCACTGAATCTCCCTTCCTGCGAAGTTGATGAACGACATGGACGACCTTCCTGCATTCTAACGATGAATCGATGCTTCGATGATCCTGTTCAACTCCCGAGTCGCCTTCTCCACATGGAGACGGACCAATCCCAAGGACGCGTTGTTGTCGAAGAGAGTCACCAGGAGGAAATCCTCTCCAAAGGCGGAAAAATGGATGTTCTCATCTTTACCCTTGTGAAAAAGCAGGGAGAAATCCTTTTCGCCCAGCATCCTGGCGATGGCCGCCGTGGCCCCGAAATTTGCAGCGGTCAAGGCAGCTAGGGCCACCGAATCTTCGGGAGGTTTCTGACCGCAATAGGAAATCAATTGGCCCGAGCGATCGATCAACAGGATCGTGTGTGCCCCCGATTTTTCCAGCACCCCCTCAAGGCACTTCTTGATCCGTTCAAGATCCTCCTGCATCAGAACGATATCCATCGAGAGGTTTCCTCGTGTCCGTCAGTAAAAAAGGAAAAGTGCAGACCCTTTTGCCACAGGCACCATAGCAAAGGGATGAAGAAAATTCAACCGTATTTTCAGACTCCTCGTTTGAGACCAAGGATCTCGGCTATCTGTTTGCAATGTTCCCTGGACTCGATGTGGACCATCCCGATGTTGGCGTCGGGCTTGGCCAGCACCGAAAGGATGGCCTGGGACTCGATGACATATAGATGAATGGTACCTTGCTGACCCCGGAGGTAGAGCTCCTCTAGAGGCCCCCTCCTTAGGGCCCGGACCCCCTTGGCTCCCACCTTGTAGATAGCCGCGGTGAGGGCTCCCAGTTTCTCCCCGGTGAACCCGGCCTCTCTGACATGAGACGCCAGGGTCAAACCCTGAAGGGTGACCACAGCGGCTCCCTGAATCTCCTCCGTCTCCTGAGTCCAGGTCTCAAGGATAGACTGGATGAGTCGAGCCTTTTCCTTTATGGACCGGGGCCGCATCGCCCGAGGCTCACCGATGTCTTCTTTGGGGATGCTCTGGATCACGGACCCCGATGGGATCCCTCCGTCGGGCACGGCACTCGGCCTCAGGTGCCGAGGTGGGATGGGCTGTCCGGTCTCAAAGTCGATCTCTGGGGCGTTGAAGTCCCCGGTGTCGGTTGAGCTCTTGGAAGGCTCACGATCTCCGGTGTCCACCAAATCCACATGGTCTTCCTGAGGACCTATTCCCTCCTCCTCGGCCTGGCCTCCTCCTTCTTCATCTTTTCGTCTCATGGCCTCAATGAGCAGCTCCTGCCATGGGCGATCGATGGTCCTCTCCAATGGCTCGGCTCCACTGATCGTCGTGAAGTCGCCCCCCTCCCAGCCCAAAATGGTATAGAGGGCCTCCTCTCCAGAGAGTTTCCCACACTCCGCATGAACGATCTCTCCATCCTGGAAATAGATGATCCCCTCCTGATCCTCCTTAGAGACCGAAAGGGCGGTCTTCATCTTTCCCAGGCAACTCAACTGAATGAGGTCTGTCAGCTGCAGGTCGGAGACCTGTCCCACGAACCCTTTCTTTTCCACCTTGATCGCCTCAAGGATCAGGTTCCTAAGATCCTCGATCTTGAAAGGCTTCTCCAAATAGTGAAGGCACCCACGCTCATTGGCCTCCTTTTGGACCTCCGGATTCCCGTATGCGGTCATAATGATCACCTTGGTTGCAGGGTGATGCTCTTTGATGTGCTCGAGGAGATCCAACCCAGACATGCCGGGCATTCGAATGTCGGTGATTACAAGGTCTATGGGCACGCTCTCCATAATCTCCACGGCCTTGTTGCCGTCGTTGGCCACCAGGACCTCGTACTTCTTCCGATCCTTGGATAAGGTCTTGGACATAATCCAGGTGAGGATCTCCTCATCGTCCACAATCAAGACCTTTTTCGGGCCGTCCTTCATCCTCTCCTCCTTAAACTTGAAAGCGGGCAAAGGGAACGTGTTGCCACCGACTTCACGATCTTCTTCTCTCTCCTTGCTACTTATGCAAATCTTGTTCCCACTTTCTCATTACATAGAGGACTCGGTCTCCATGCCCAAGGTATCGGTGTCCGCCCGTCCCTTCTCAGAACCATCCCCTTTCCGGGGTTGTTCTAAGACAGCATGCCGAGGGCATGTAGGGTCCGGAAAGTGGGCGATCGATCTTCGGACAGTGACCGAATTTCGGTCATAAGGAGAGAACAAGATGCCGGAGATGACCCTCCTCTTTAGAAGGGTTCACTCATTTAGAGGTCGGGGAGAAGGGATGCCCTTGGAGTAGGCCTTGAGTCGCTCTTGTAGGGTGGACCGGGAGATCCCAAGGCGACGAGCGGCTTCCGATTTGTTGCCTCCCACCAGTTCCAGGACCCGAAGAATATGTTCCTTCTGGACTCTCTCGAGGCTCAGATCCTCATCCAGGGTGAGAGGAAGTCTAGATGTGGGTGTTCGCCCCCTGTGCTGCCTGGGGGCAGGCTCGTCGAGCTTGAGATGATCAGGGCGGATGACCCCCGAGGACGAGAGAATGGCGGCACGCTCCAAGACGTTTCTCAGTTCCCGTGCGTTCCCCGGCCAGGGGTAATCCAGGAGTCTGCTTCGCGCCTCTTCGGTCAAGGAGAGGGACTTCTTCCCCAACTCCCTGGAGATCTCGTCGAGGAAATAGTGGGCCAGCAGGAGAATGTCTTCTCTCCTCTCTCGAAGGGGAGGGATCTGGATCACCATAACCTTGAGTCGATAATAGAGGTCTTGACGAAAACGGCCCTCCTCCACCATCTGTCGGAGATCGCGATGAGTGGCTGCGATGACCCGGACATCGACGTGGATCTCCCGAAGCCCTCCCACCCTCTGAAAGGTCTTTGTCTCCAGAAAACGGAGGAGTTTGGGCTGGAGCGAAAGATCCAGGTCTCCGATTTCATCGAGAAAGAGGCTGCCTCGGTGGGCCATCTCCAGCAGGCCTTTTTTGTGGCGTTTGGCGTCGGTAAACGCCCCCTTCTCGTACCCAAATAGCTCTGACTCCATCAACTGAGGGGGAATGGTGCTGCAATTCAATTTGAGAAGAAAAGCCTCCCTCCGATCGCTCTGAAAGTGGATGGCCTGGGCGACACGCTCCTTCCCTGTGCCGCTCTCTCCTTGGATGAGGACCGAGGTCCTCGGGGTCTGGCTCACTTTTCGGACCAAAGACCGGACCCTGCGGATAGCCGGGCTGACGCCTATAAGCTCATGGGGGGGGATCTCTCCACCGTAATGCTGCTTCAATCCATAGAGTTCCCCCCGCAGACGCCTGATCTCCAAGGCCTTGGAGACCAGGATGCGAAGTTCCTCCAAATCGAACGGCTTGTGGATATAGTCGTGGGCCCCTGCCTTCATGGCCTCAACGGCCGTGGAAGGGTCGGCAAAGGCGGTCATCATGATCACCAACTGGTCCTCGTCTTGTTCTAGAATCCATCGAAGCAGGTTAAGGCCGTCTTCATCCGGAAGCCGGACGTCCAGGAGGACGAGATCGCAGGGCTCCTGGAGAAAAAGCTCCTTGGCCTCCTCACTGGTTTGCGCCCCCAGGGTCTCACATCTCATCTTTTCCAGGGTCGTCCGGAGCCCCTGCAGGATCACCGAGTCATCGTCAACGATGAGGATGCGTGGCCAGGCTTGCTGATCCGTTTTTTTGTTGAGCATCTGTATCCACCGGGAAATGGAGATAGAATGTCGTTCCCTTTGCCGGTTCGCTTTGGACCCGGATGGTGCCGCCGTGACGTTTCACAATACGATAACTGATGGACAGACCAAGCCCCAGTCCCTTGGCCTTGGTGGTAAAGAAAGGGTCAAAGATCTTGGCCTGATGCTCTGGGGAAATCCCCTTCCCTGAATCGGAGACGGCGAGCACCACCTCCCTGCGTCTCCTAGTGGTGCGCAGGGAGGCCTGGATCCGAATCCATCCATCCCGACCGATGGCCTGTATGGCGTTCAGGATCAAGTTCAAGAGGACCTGTTTGATCTGGTTGGGATCCAGGTGAAGCGATGGGATGGATCCTTCGTATTCCTCCTCTACACGTATGGCCCTCTTCTCCATATCCTTTCGGAGGAGAACCAATACCTCCTCGACCAACTTCGGCAGATTGCATGGAAGGAGTTGAGGACGCTGGGGTTTGGCAAAAGAGAAAAAGGATTTGAGCAATTCATTGAGCCTGTCGATCTCCGTGATAATTCGGGAAGCGTATTCCCGGAGGTTTGGATTATCCGAGACCTCCTCTTCAAGGGCCTGAGCTGTAATGCGGATCCCTGCCAAGGGATTTCGGATCTCATGGGCGATCCCCATGGAGATCTCCCCCAGGGAGACCAACCGGTCCATGCGGAGGATCTCCTCCTGCATCTCGTTGATCTTGGTCAGGTCACGAAAGTGGATGATCTTGCCGATCTCTCTACCCTGAGCGTCTTTGTGGGGGGAGATGGTGAAGCCTATGGGGATCTCCACTCCATCCTTACGCATCACGCGGATCTGTCGCCCCATGGACAATTCTTCTTCCTCCCCCCCCTTCATGGCCAACAGATCGCGCTTGTCTTTGGAGGCCATGGCCGAGCTCAAAGGCTTCCCCAAGACCTCGTCGGCTCCGTATTGAAGGATCTTTTCGGCCCCTCGATTGATATAGGTGATTCTGCCCCGTTGATCCACGGAGATCACCCCGCTGTTCATGCTCTGAAGAACGCTCTCCGTGAAGGTCTTCATGGAAAGCCACTGGTCGGTCACCTGTTCCAGTTCCCTGGCACGCTTGGCCTCTTCCTGGGTGATCTGCACCAAGAGGGACTCCAGTTCCCGGGATCTTCGACGTTCCTCCTCGAGGGCCGCTCTAAGTCCGTACGGGGCTTCGATCTCTTGGGGCGTTTCCTCATCTGCCTCCTCTCTCCGGCTAAGGAGGAAGAGCCGTTCTCCAACCTCCCGGCCAAGACCTCCGAGGGCCCTTCGCCTCTCGTCATCCATGAGATCCTCCACGATCTTCCCCAGGACCAGGACTCCCTCCACTCGCTCCAGGGCCCTCAGGGGGACCAGGACATGGGTCTCGTCTCCATCGCGCATCATCATGAGGTCCTCCTTGCCGGAGGCCTCCTGCATGGACCCTTTCCATTGTTCCAGAAGCAGGACCTGCTCCTCTGGGGAAGGAGGAGATGGGGCCTCCCGACCGGATCTTCCAACGCAGAGGATCGACCACCGCTGGGTCGTCGGGCTTTGGGCCCCTAGGAAGCAGATACCAGGGCGATATTCTTCGAGGAGGAGTCCCACCAATTGCTGGCCCAGCTCCTGGGGGGTGCGCGTCCCATAGAGTCTCGTCCGGAATCGCTCCCAAAAGAGGATTTCCCAGGAGGGCCTTTCCTTGCTCTTGTTTAGGGAGCCCGTTCGAGTTCTGGGCATGACCATGAACCCCCTTTTTTTTTTCAAGACCAAAGGGGTACATATCCGACTGTAGCCTCAAGTTTCATAGGGTTGTCCGTGGTCGAGACCGTCCCTCCCTGGAGACGTGCGGGTGTGAGTTCCCGCTTCTGTCCGTTCCACCGGAATCCAGTGCCCCCTGACCAAAGAAAAAATGCACCCAATTCGGGTGCATCCTTCCTCCCCCCAATCCAAGAGTGCATCATGTCTCCTCAACGATGAAGGGAGTGACAAAGATGAGCAGCTCCGTCTGATCTCGTTTCCGCTTCTTCTTCTTGAAGAGCCAATTCAAGATCGGGATATCCCGAAGGCCGGGCACTCCTTCCTCTGAATATTCCTGGGTCTCTTCCAGAATTCCACCGATCACCACGGTCTCGCCGTTTTTGACCAAGACCTCGGTGTAAGCCTGCCGCGTGCGAATGGCCGGTTCTCCCTCGCTTGATTTAATGGCTTCGTCCGGATAATCATCCGTGACCTCCAGCTTGAGATGGACCCTTCCGTCCGGAGAGATAAGCGGAGTGACGGTGGTCTTAAGTTCAGCCTTTTTCCAGACCACGCTGACGTTCCCTTCGGGATTGACCTGGGTGTAGGGGATCTCGAAACCTTGCCTGATGGTGGCCTCGACATTGTCCAGGGTCATGATCTTGGGTCTGGAGACGATCTTGGTCAGACCCTCCGCCTCCGCGGCCGAAAGTCTCAGATCAAGATTGATCAGATCCCCAACCAGACGTCCGATCTGGAATCCGATGCCCGGTGTGCCCGCTCCCAAAAGGGTTGCCGGGAGATTCACCATCCAACTGGAAAACGGATTGAAATCAAACCCCGTATTTCCCGTGAAGGCCCCGGAGCGCCAAGTTGATGGTGAGGCGTCACCTGGTCCAGAGGAGATACCCCAAGCCCACTCCCCTGTGCGATCGAACTCGGCGAACTGGCCGCCCCACTGGATACCTATCTCTCGGGCGAAGTTCTTGCTGGCCTTGACGATTCTCGCCTCGATGAGGACCTGCGGGGTGGGAGTGTCCACCTGCTTGATGTAGTGCTTGATGAATTCGATCTTTTCCGGGTAGTCGGTGATGGTGATGGTGTTGGTGCGTTCATCCACGATGACGCTCCCCACCTTGTTGATATCCGGCTCGCGCGTCAGGAACCCCTTGATTTGCTTCTCCAGATCTTTGGCCTTGGTGTAATTGAGGATGATCGGCACTGTCTCGAAGGGACGAAGCTTGCGCTCTCTTTCCCGTCTCTCGATCTCCGCCTCCTCAAGCCGTTTCTGGGCTTCCAGACGCTCCTTGATCTTCTCTTCTCGAAGGCGTCTCCTCTCCTTCTCCTCTTTAATGAGATCGGCCAGCGGGGCGATGCGGATCACATTTCCTTGCTTGACCATCCCAAGCTTGTGGGTGGAGATGATCAGGTCGAGGGCCTGATCCCACGGGACGTCCTTGAGCCTCATGGTGACCTTGCCCTTGACCTTGTCGCTGACGATGATGTTCAAGTCACTGACCTCGGCCAGGAGACGGAAGACATTGTCGATCTCGATGTCCTGAAAGTCGAGGCTGATGCGCTGCCCCACGTAGACCTTTCCCGGCTCCATCCCCGTGCTGATCTGAAACGGTTCGGCCTCCATCATCTCCCCTGGCGTCGGGCTCACTTGGGCCGCCGGCACGACCTCCTGCTCCAAATTCAAAGGGGAAGTCGGAGGCAAAGGGCTTCGAAGGATGGTCGCCTCAACGCCCGCCTCTTTGGTGAAGCTGCCTCGAGCAGGAGTCACCTCCCCTTCCACCGTCTGCATCACGATCTCCTCCCGAATTGGAGGCGCCTCGGTTTGGGATGGGGGGCTCAGAGGAGGCACTATGGAGGTTTTCGTCTCATTCTCGGAGGCCCACGGTGCAGAGGAAGATAGGGTCGTCTTGCTCTTTGTTAAGGGCTCGACCTTTGGTGCCTGTGGAGGAGTCTCCTGAGCCGTTTCTTCCGCTATCAAAAGCGGGCTTGTCTGGGCCTCCTCTCCGGCGATTGCCGCCTCTTGGAGGGTGGTCTCCTGGGACTTCCCCTCTGAAGTGGTCCTTCTCAAGGCCACAGATGCCTCCTTATGGGGAGACTCTTGCGGCTGCGGTGGCGGGCTCAAGGAGGGCGGAACGGACTCCCATGGGATATCTACCAAGGCCCAGATGTCGGGCTCGGGGCTAGCCACGCCTTTGGCTTGGGATGGAGACTCTGCCTTGCTCTCCTCGGGGAATCGACTCAGGGAAGATCCTTCTTGGCGATCAGCGGGCGAGGGCTTCTCTTCGGACGACGACGATTCCAAGGGCTCTACGGCCGCATCTTTGATCTTGGCGGCAAGAAGCACATCCGGCGACTCTCCGGGCTTAAGCAAGGGCAATTGGGTCTCCCCCTCGAGGCCTTTGGCCATGTCTCCCAACCCGAGGATCAATTTGTAGCCTTCCCTTTGGAGGCTGTAAGGGGGGAACCCCGCCACCCGCTCGTCCAAGTCGAAGACCACACGGACCTTCTGCGGGTAGGTCCCGATCCTCACCCGCTTGAGCTCTTGGGATCGTACAGGGATCTTCTTGTCTCGGAAGGTATGGGTCATGTGCCAGAGGTCCACCACGATCCTTGGGGGATCCTGAAGGGTAAAGGCGTTGTAATTGGCGACCTCCCCGTCACCGATGAGCACCACACGGGTCCCATCGGCCTGTTGACTAATGAGGAGGTCCACGAGTCTCGTTGCGGGCTGGACCGCCTCACCCGGCCCCCCCGACGGGGCCGCCAGGGCCACCTTGCTTCCCTGGGCCGGAGCGGACAGTCCCGAAGCCAACGCCCCCAACCCCAGGACGAATGCCGCCAACGCGGCCAGCACAACGGGACATTTAGGATGCCTTCTATTCATAGACCTCCTCCCTTGGCTCGACTGAATTGGAGGGTCACCTCCCGGATCCTCCTCTTTCCGAGCAGATCCAGGTAGGGCTCTTCGATAATCACCTCCTCCAATCCGATCCGACTGACCCTCCCACAGTTCTTCCCGATATAAGTTCCCACTCGCAGGATGTAACCCTTCCCTTCCGAATCCTCCACCATGGCCACAACCTGCCCCCCTCTTCGGAGGATGGCAACCAAGGCAAATTGGGTGCTATCTCTCTCTGTAAGGGGACCCGGAGGGACCCTCAGGCACTCTTCCGGAACCTCCTCGGTCGCGGCCTCCTCCAAGAAGAAGGGACGAAACGGGTCCGGCCTATCGCCGGGGTCATAGACATAGGCGACCTCCTTGAAGGGGACCGTTGGGGAGGCCTCAGCCGCAGCAGCACCTTTTCCGGCCTCCTTGTGGGCGACGGCCTTAGGGGCAGCCTTGCCCCCCGGCTTCTTGGCGGGGGTGGGTTTGGCCTTCTTCGCAATCTTCTTGACCACCGGGGTCGACTCCTTGGATGGAGCCCCCCCCTGACCACACCCCAAGGCCAAAGCCAAAAGGATGACTGGTACGGCTCCTTTCAAGTATCGCAGGCCCTTCAAGCTCGCCCTCCTAAAGGGATTTATCTCCTCCGGCCCTTCCTCTTCCCCTTCCTCTTCTTCTTGGGCAGGGGGGTGCTTTCATACTTGTAAGTAGTGGCCTTCATGGAGGCTTGCAGGAACCCTCCTCCATCTACTGGCTTGTATTTTTCCATTTTGAGCTCGGAGACATGGAGAATCCGATCCATGCTCCCCACTTTGGCCAAGAAATGCATGACCTGATGAAATCCCCCTTGGACCCTGACGCTGACAGGGATCTCGGAGTAGTAATCCTTACGGACACTACTTTCCTGTCTGAACAGTAGAAAATTGAGTCCGTTGAGGCGTCCGATCTCTGTGACGGAGTCGAGTAGATTGGGGATCTCCTTTTCCTCCGGGAGCTTGGCCCTGAGGATCGTGAGTTCCTGTTGAAGGGCCTTGATCTGGGCTTCTAGAGTCCGCTTTGTTCGTTTGGCCCTTTCCTGTTCTTGGATCTGCCTCTTCAGGCGCTGAAGATCTTTCTGGAGAGTGGAGATCTTCTCCACCGACGGGGAATAGAGCAGAAAGTACCATACTCCGCCCAGAAGGAGGATCACTCCCGCCAGAATCAGAACCTTTTGCCACTTGGGCAGTTTGATCAGTTCTTCCTTGGTGATGGCCATTTCCTCATCTCACCTCGTGGTTGGAGGCAATAGGCACCCTTTAGCCCTTCTTCTGACCCTTTTTCTCCTCCTCGGGAGTCTCGGAGGAGGCGGCCACTTGAATACGTAACTGAAATTCCTTAAACTCTCCCTCCACCTTTTTCTGTTTTGCCGCCTTGGTATAGTCCAGATCAACTTTGAATTTCTTCACCTTCTGAAGATCCTTCATGAACTGAGCAATAACGGCATTGTCCACTGCCACACCCTTAATTATGAGTGTAAAATCCTGCCAGGGATCACCGTTGTTTTTCTGCTCGAGTTTGAGGAAATAGAGGGTCTCCGGTTTCAGTGCGCTGATTTGATCGAGCACCCGAACCAGAAGGAGTCGGTTCTTACTGAGTTGAGCGATCGCTTTCTTCCGCAGATCGAGGGCTTCTTTCTGCTTCTTGATCTTGCCCAGGTCCCCTACTTCCTTCTTGAGACGGGCCAGTTTTTGCTCCAGTTGGGCTTTGTTCCTTGCCAGGTCTCGAACTTCCTGCTGTTTCTGAAACCAAAAGTAGGCCATGACCACGGCTGCAAGGATCACCAGCAACACACCGATGGATATCTGGCGTCGGATGTTTTCCTCTTTGACCTTTTCGCGAACGGGCAATAGGTTGATTCGGATCATGTTTCCCCCACCCTTCTCATGGCCAACCCGACGCCCACGGCGGCGATGGGGCCCACGGAGTGCAGATAGGCCTCCTCGTAGTCCTTGGGCGAAAAGGCCATCCTCTCGAAGGGATTAATGAGGAAGGTCTCCACGCCCACCCGTTCTTGAATGTGCGCTAACAGTCCCGGCATGCGGGCCCCGCCGCCACAGAGCCCCATTTTGGAGATCTGTTCATCCGGATAGTTGGCGTAGAAGAAATCCAGGGAACGTTGAATCTCTGTGGCGAAGTTGTCGCAGGCGTTTCGTATCAGGCGATCGAGGTTCTTGTACTGGCCCCACTCTTCTTGAGGCTTGAGCTTCAGCTGTTCGGCCTCCTCATATTGCAGGTTGAATTGCTTCTGGATCTCCTCCGTGACCTGCTTTCCTCCTATGGACACATCTCGGGTGAGCAAGGAAATAGGTCCTTTGACGATGTTGAAGTTCATGGTGCTGGCCCCGATGTTCACCAGGGCCACGACCTCCTGCTCTCCGATGCCGAAGAGGTTCTCGTACATGGTCTCCACGGCGAAAGAGTCCACATCGACCACGTGAGCCTCCAGGCCGCTCTCGGAGACGAGCATCTCGTAGTCCTGGATGATCTCCTTTTTGGCAGCAACCAGAAGGACATCCATCTGATCGCCACCCTCAGGGCTCTCTCCCAGGATCTGGAAATCGATATTGACCTCTTCTATGTCGAAGGGAATATATTGGGCGGCTTCCCACTGGATGGACTCCTCCAGCTCTTCCTGAGACATATAGTTCAGAGTGACCTTCTTGATGATGACGGAGAACCCCGAGATGGAGAGGGCCACCTTTCGATTCTTGACCTTGTTTTTTGTAAAGAGCTGGCGGAGCACTTCAATGACGGAGCCTGAGTCCATCACAGCCCCGTCGACGATCACATCATGGGGAAGGGAGGCCTCGGCGAACCGTTTCAGCCGATAGCCTCCCGTGGTTCCCTTCAGTTCGACCAGCTTGATGGAATGGCTCCCTATGTCGAGACCTACCAGTTCGTTCTTTCGCCCACCCAGAGAGATCATGGAACTCCTTCCCTTGGTCTCAGTCCTTGAACCTGTTCGTCATGGCTCTTGATCCACGTTCAGGGGCTTAGGCGCTTTCCTCCTCATCTTCATCTCCGAACACCTTGGCACGATCCGAAAGTCTGAGGCCCAAAGCGAGGATGATCTTGCGCTTGGTATCCATCCGACACGGCTTCCCGCTTTCGATCCGGGCAATGGTCAGGGGAGATACCCCAGCCTTGCGTGCCAGCTCAGCCTTGCTGAGCATCTGGGCCTCGCGGATTTCCCGAAGCATGTTCTTCTTCTTCTTCCTGGCCACGACTCCCTTTCCCCCCTCCGCCTAGTTTGATTTGAATCTTGAACCGGAGGTGTCCCCTTGTCAAGTAAAATATAATAAATTAATACCAAAAGATATTAAATTTATTGAAATTATTTTCAATTAGTCCCATATATCTTGTGGATTGACCGAAAATGCACACAGGATTTAGTGGAAGGCGGGAAGAAAAAATAATGCGTAAAAATTTTATGTAATTAGTTGTCTTTGAAATCAAATTAGATTTGCATCGACTCCCATATTGAGAGCCTCTACCAGATGACGGCACAGGCCGTCTTATCAACCACAGGGCTACACTGGAATCCACCCGGCATCAGTCTTGGAACACATAAAGTCTCTCTCCTTCTCCGAGCATCCCGAGCCGGTCCCTCAAGATCCACTCGGTGAAGCGCGGGTCACGCTGGAACATCCGGATCTCCTCGCGCATCCTCGCGTTTTGAGCACGAAGGGATCGATTTTCCTGCTCTAAGGCCTCTCTCTGCCGCCGAAGAGCCCGTGCTGTGAGGAACCCATTCTTCCCGAACCACGACCAGCTTGCCAAAATGATCACCAAGAGAACCCAGGCGATCCAAAACCACCCTCTAAGACGCAAGGAAAAGGTCCATTGCACCCGGGACCTCAAGGCTTTGTTGGTCTTTTTTCGGCGACTCGGCGTGACCATATCGGGTTTTGTCAGGTTCCTTTTTTGGGATAGGTGCTAAGCGGCCCCATATCCCTTCAAATCCAGCCATACTTCCTGGAATCCAGCCTTCGTCATCGCCTCTGTGATGCGCCTCCTAAGCGGCTCTCGAAGGAGCCTTCCAGTCTCATCCGGGTCCACCTGGATCAGGACGGACCGACCTCGATCTCTTGCCCGAAACTGCCGAAACCCCTCTTTTCGGAGGACTTCCTCGGCTCGTTCGATGCGCCCAAGCCGCTCGAGAGTGATCCTTTCCCCCGTGGGGATGCGAGTGGCCAGACATGCCCTGGGTGGACGGTCCCAATGAGGGAGGCCGAGCTCCTTGGCCCAAAGGCGGATCTCCTCTTTGTGCAGACCCGCCTCACGGAGAGGACTCCGGATGCCCAACTCCTCCAAGGCCCTCATTCCAGGGCGATCGTTTGGATCATCGTCCGCATGGGAGCCCTCCATTACCCATGCGAGTCCTCTCTCTCGAGCCCTCTCCAAAAGAAATGTCATCAGGGCACGTTTGCAATGATAACATCGATCCGGCCCGTTGGCCTGAATACCGGGGGCGTTCCAGCCTTCGAAGTCCAGGATCTCCAAATGAACTCCTGCAGAGCGGGCCACAGCAACCGCTTCCTCCGCTTCCCATCGAGGATGAAGAGGAGAATGGAGGGTAACGGCCTTCATTCGATCCCCCAGCACATCCCTCCCCACCAGGAGGAGCAAGGAGCTGTCCACTCCCCCCGAAAAGGCAAGCAGGGCTGAGCCCATATTGCTGAGGAGGGTGCGCAGTCGAGACCTCTTGGAAGACATAGGAGAAGACATGGATAGTGGCCTTTCTGGGACCTCTCAGGGTCTCAGCCTCCCACCTGACGAATTCACTCTCTCGCAGATGTCCGCAATGGTGATGGAGCGAAAATAATCCACCAGCCTTCGGCCCGCCTCATCCCAGATGGGTTTGATGGCACAGGTGGGAGCTCGATGGCAATGGGCGTTTCTGTCCTTGTGGTCTCGACAGATCACCGGGGTCAGGGGACCGTCCGTTACTTCCAACACGTCGGCAAGCGTGATCTCCGAAGGAGACCGACCCAGGAAGTATCCCCCCTTGGCCCCCCTCTGGGTCCGGATGATGCCGGCGCGCTTCAGCCGTTGGAAGATCTGCTCCAAGTATCGAGGAGGGATCTCCTGCCGCTGTGCAATCTTTCGAATCTGCTCCGGTCTCCCTGCCCCGTGGTAGGCCAAGTCAAATACCGCTCGAACCCCGTATCTTCCCCTCGTAGAGATCCTCATGCTTCCATCCCCCTTAAAGATCCTTCCCCGTCTCCCCTCCCCCTCACTCCGCCGTATATCCTGCGCCCTCAATGGCTGAACGAATCCGTTCCAGAGAGACATCGCCTGTGCGTTCAAAGCGAACCTCTCCGGCTTCAAGGTCGACCTGAATGTTATCCAATCCGCCCAGCCCCTCCAGGGCCTTACGCACAGCGTTTACGCAATGCTGGCAGCTCATTCCACGAACACGGATCCTTTCCATCTCCAATCCCCCTTCTCAATGGGTATGTCCAACCCTCCCCACAGAAACACAATTTCGATCCAGATCACAATAAAAGCCCTCTTGGCAGCTTTCGCATTCCACCTGAATGGTCGTATGGACTATCCCGTAGCGCTGACGGAGGATCTCGTTGACTCGATCCAGGATCTCAGAAGCCCGACTGACCAGTATGTCATCGATGAGCAAATGGGCACTCATGGCGTGAAATCCCGAGGTGATGGTCCAAAGATGCACATCGTGCATCCCCTTTACCCCTGGAACGGCTTGAATCTCCTTTTGAATCTCCGCGATATCCAAATCCTTGGGTGCGGCTTCGAGGAGGATGTTGACAGACTCTTTCACCAGAGAGATGGACCCTTTCAGGATAACCCCGCAGATCAGGACGCTCAGGATGGGATCTACGATGTACCATCCTGTCAAAAGGATCACGACTCCACCCACAATGACACCCACTGAGGAGAGGGCATCGCCCAGGATATGCAGATAGGCCCCTCGGATATTGAGGCTCTCACCACTGGAACGCATAATGGCCAGCGCCGCCACCCCATTGGCCACGAGACCGATGGTGGCCACAAGGAGCATGGTCTCGCTTGCCACTTGCTCCACCCGCTGAAAACGGCGATAGGCCTCGTAAAGGATAAAGAGGGTGATAAGGATGAGACTGGTCCCGTTGACCAGGGCGGCCAGGATCTCCATCCGATACAATCCGTAGGTCTTGGTCCTGGAAGGAGGACGTTCAGCCATGTACAGGGCCACCAGGCTCAGCACCAAGGCGAGGACATCAGTCAACATGTGTCCAGCGTCGCTCAGGAGTGCCAAGGAGTTGGAGAGGATTCCCCCCACGAACTCCAGGACCATGATGCTCCCCGTGACGCCTATGGCCACCAGGAGACCCCTTCGACTCCTTTCGAGGGAATTTCCGCGGAACCCCGCTCCCTCTTCCGCGTGTCGTTGTGGGTGATTATGCATATGGATCACCGGCTCTTTTTGGCTTTACCGATTCAGGGACTCGAGCATTGCTCCGATCATCTTGTGCGCGGGAGGGGAATCCCAATCCCGAGCTCCCATGGCCATTCCAACCAACCTTCCACGTCCATCAATGAGAAAGGTCATAGGAATCCGGTACACGCGATACCTTCTTCCTACTTCAAGGTGCTTATCCCAAAGCACAGGAAAATCGATCCCAACCCTCTTCATAAACCGAACAGCCGCTTCCTTGCCCGCATCCATGGAGATCCCTAAGACCATCAGCCCCCGGTCTTTCCAGCGATTATACAGGGCATTGAGAGACGGCATCTCCTCCCTGCAAGGGGGACAAAAGCTGGCCCAAAAGGCCAAAAGGACCACACGGCCCTTGAACTCCTTGAGGCTCCGGGGAATCCCGTCCATCCCTTCTAGGCGAAAGTCGTACGCCTCCCGAGACCCATCCATTCGGAGGATCCCCAAATCCTTCCAAGGATCAGCCAGCCCCCGCCACGGCTGGACCCCTCCCCCCAGTAAGAGGAGGAGGATCCACATTGCAGTTATGCGCCACTTGCCGGAATATCCCTTCGAATCTTCCGCCACACCCCGTTCCTCAGCATGAAAAAGAAATCCTTGTTTCGTGCTGCAGATATTTGTCCTGAAGAATAGGCAAAAATTCTACCAAAGTAAAGTCCTTTTTAAGAATCCGAGATTTCTTTTGAGGATAATCTCTGCATCCTCCCAGAAGCCCGGTTTTTGGATCCTACTCTGGATGCCCGGCGCAAAGGCGGAGAAAAAAGACTTGAAACGGGAAGCGAATTGATGTAGGGTAAAGACAAACGGGCGGTTAGCTCAGTTGGTTAGAGCGCTGGTCTCACATACCAGAGGTCGGAGGTTCGACTCCTCCACCGCCTACCAAAAGAAAATCGGGGGGTTAGGTAGCCAGCCTAACCCCTTTCTTTTTGGCCGGCGGACCTGATATATGAGGTAGCCCCATTTATGCGAACCAAGAACACGGGGGCAAACCCGTCGATCCACGCAACGAGGGTATTTGATCCAATCTTAAGTCCTCACCTTTTCTTTCTCAACGTAAAGATATTCATTCTGCGGAAGTAAAGCAAATCAGGCTCTTAACATGTCGTGAATTTGGAGCAAAGTCCTCGATGGTAGGTAGTTTTCTAAGATTACCCAGGTCGAGCAACCTTTTCGTTTGTAAGTTGATTGCCTGAAATTTTTCCATGGACATGCGATCTAATTTCATCTTAATATATCCACGACATTAGTAAGGCGAGCTCTTAGCACCTGGCAAGAGGGGATGAGAATGTCTGTCAGGGAACTATTTGGGTACTTGCGTTCGGACGGAAGGATCGGCTTCCGCAACCATATTTTAGTATTGCCCACCGTAGTGTGCGCAAATCAGGTGTGTCAGGATATAGCTCACCTTGTGCGAGGCTCGGTGGCCCTTCCATATCACGGTGGTTGCGGCCTTTTGCCCGCGGACAAAGAACTGGTAACCCGCTGTCTATGTCACGTGGCGGCAAACCCCAATGTGGCAGGAGTGGTGGTGGTAAGCCTGGGATGCGAATCGGTGGATGCAGTGGAGCTGACAGAGGGCATAGCGGACTTCGGAAAGCCGGTGGAGCTGATCCAGATCGAAAAACTAGGCGGAACTCTGGAAGCGACGTGCCGGGGCGCCCGGGCGGCACTGAGGATGGTCCTGGAGGCCAGCCGTCTGAAGAGAGAAAAGGTGGGGCTTGACTCGCTCATGCTGGGGCTTGAGTGTGGTGGCTCAGACCCTGCTTCCGGTCTCACAGCCAATCCGGTCCTGGGATACGCCACTGACAGGATAGTGGAGGCTGGCGGAGGTGCTATCATAACGGAAACCACAGAGAGCATTGGAGCCGAGCATGTCCTGGCCCGAAGAGCGGTTTCCACCCGAGTCGGTGAGAAGATGCTGGAGATAGTCAGGCGGTATGAGGAGCGGGTACGGCAATTCGGCGCCGACATCAGGGAGGGACAGCCGGTACCGGGTAACATCGAGGCCGGCCTGACCACAGCCGAAGAAAAGTCACTGGGGTGCGTCCTTAAGGCCGGTTCGAGTCCCCTTGTTGAAGTCGTGGAATTTGCCGTCATTCCCAACCAAAAGGGACTGGTGGTAATGGACACTCCCGGGTTTGACCCCATTTCCATGGGTGGACTGCTGGCCGGAGGTTGCCAGGTGATTTGCTTTACCACCGGGCGGGGGTCTCCTTCAGGGGTGCCCATCGCCCCAGTGATCAAAATCTCCTCCAACAGCGAGTGCTTCCAGATTATGAACGAGCACATAGATTTCAACGCGGGCACGGTGATAGACGGAGAGGAAAAGATCGAGCAAGCTGGTGAGCGACTCCTGGACCTGATAATCGAGGTTGCAAATGGAGCCGCCACCAAGGCCGAGGCTTTGGGCCATAATCTGTTCGGTGTTTGGACCCACATGCAATTGTAACCAAGGGGGTGAAGCCGGTGATCCGCGAAAGGCCAAAGGCCATTGTGCTGCATTCCCGCGACAACGTGGCGACTGCAATCAGGGACCTGGAGGTCGGCGAGCTGGTAGAGGTGAAGGTGGGCTCTCAATCGGTAGTGGTGAAGTTACTTGACCCCATACCCTTCAGACATAAGTTTGCCTTGCTGGATATTCCGAAAGGCGAGGAGGTATACAAGTACGGCGAGGTAATCGCAACGGCACTGCGGGACATAAAAAGGGGGGAACACGTCCACATACATAATATAGCCAGTCCGCAACGGTCCGCTTAGGTGTACTACTAACCATCTGACTCGCTACCTTCTCCTCCCTCCTCCGCCTCCATCACCATACCTCCTCTACCTCCATCTCTTACTCAACTCTACCCATCGGCGTACGGTGAGAAGGCTAGTAGACAGGAAACAACAGAAACGATCTTTTGTTGAAGACTTGAGATCTTCCGGAAAGGAGGGTGTTGGAATGAGACACAGAAATCCGTGGGTCATTGTCATTTTTTTGGCAGCGTCTTTGGCCTTTTTTCAGGGGTGTGTCACAGAGAAGGCCTCCTTGAGAATAGAGAACAGCTTGCCGCCAGACCAGCTTGCCCGCTATAACGACTCCTTCGATAAGCTCAGGGAGGACCTGTGGGCTAAAGCTGCCTTCACATTCAGACAAGAACAACTAGCTAATCTCAAATTGGCGGACCTCCGTTTTGTAGATGGAAAATTAAGAGTGGAAACCAAGATCGGAAATTTTAGCAAAGGGGGACTGGTAACCAAATATGCCTTAAGAGGGGACTTTGACGTCCAATTGGATTGCCATATTGATTTTTTGGAAGGGATTTACGATATGGACCAAATATTATGTTTTGCTGTTGTTGAGCGTGGTAAAACATTAAGGGACAACCGTGTTTTTACTATAGCAGTCCTCAAAGAAGGGGGAAGTTATAGAAGTGAAATTTTTTCTGGTTATCGCGACAGGAGAGGATATCATCCTGGAAATTGGCATCCCATTGGCAATTTCCATGGGACTATGCGAATCGTGAGAATAGCAAACAAAATAAGTACATTTTACAAGGAAGAAGGGGAGACCGGGTGGAAAAAAATGCATACCTTTCCATCAACTATCAATGACGCCATGGTCGGTTTTGGACTACAGAACTTTACGGTGAAAAGAACTACTATTACAGCAAAATCAGCCATTACTGCTGAATTTGATAACTTTATGATAAACGGAGCACAGGAAATCATAGAAGAAGAGATATAAGCCCTGAAGGCGGGTTTGGGTGGAGTGAAACAGGAGGAGGCAATGATCTATTTAAAGACTCTGAAGGTTTTCTTCGGAATTTTTATTATTTTTTTCTTTATTGCAGGTTTAGCCTTATCTTCCATATCAGCCTCTAATGACTGTGATAAAGCACTATCACTTTTTTGGAAAGGGCGGTACGACTTTCAAGGAGATCGTGCTATTAGATATTACACGGCCGCTATTAATCTGTGCCCCGGTTTTATTAGGCCTTATGAACTCATCGGAAACATTTACAGGAAACAAGGGGAGACTGAAAAGGCTATAGAATTTTTCACCAAAGCTGCACAGCTCGGCACCAGCAACTATAAGTTGTATTATCTACTGGCCAGCCTTCTGTTTGAAAGAGGGGACCTGAATGAAGCAAGCAGATATCTGAAAAAATCACTCAGCATAAGAGGAGATTATCCAAAGGCCCTTAAGCTGAAGGAAAAAATTGAAAGAGCTTCTGACCAGGCTGGCCCGAAGATCATCCTCTATGAACCACCGGCCCGCCGTGGAATCAAGATCGTCCACCAAAATGAGAACTTGACCGTACGTGGAATTGCTTTGGACAAAAGCGGAATTGCATGGGTCAGGGTTAACCAATTGGATACATCTGTCGATGCGCATGGCAATTTCATCAAAGATATCTCCATTAAAAGGGGGCCTAACACGATAACGATTGAGGCGGCCGACCGTCTCGGGAATCAATCCGACATCTCAGTAACCGTAGAAGGGGAGGAGTACATACTCCCGACATTCAGCAGAATTGGCTCTTCTGAGCAGGCCAATAAGCTCTATGAGAGATCCTTTGCCGTGATAGTCGGGATCAACCACTATGATAAATGGCCCACATTGGAGTTTGCAGTGAATGATGCAAAGGACGTTAGAAGAAAACTCCGAGAAACTGGATTTGACGATATTACGATAATCCTCGATAAAGAGGCGACGCAAAGGAGATTGCTCACGGAACTTTTTCATACGCTTCCCCAAAAGGTGGGGAATAATGACAGGGTGCTGTTCTTCTTCGCAGGGCATGGTCAAACCGAGGAAACCCCCAATGGAGGAAAAAGGGGCTACATTATACCCTCTGATGCTGATGCTTCTGATTGTGCGGCTACTGCGATTTCCATGGAACAGATAAGAAATCTTTCCACCCGCATCCGTGCAAAACACATCCTTTATGTTATGGACTCCTGCTATTCAGGTCTCGGCCTTAGTAGATCATATGGTGTCTCTGCGAAGATAAGTGATTACATACGCAAAGTATCATCAATGCGTGCGGTTCAAATAGTGACCGCAGGTGGCAAGGGGGAGCAGGCCCAGGAAAAGGGAGGACATGGACTCTTTACCACGTATCTATTGAGGGCCCTTGATGGGGAGGCAGACTATAATGGAGATAACTTTGTGACGGCGACCGAGTTGGGGACTTATCTGAGACCTACTGTTTCCAATGCCTCCAATCAAGCCCAAACGCCACTGTACGGAAGATTAGAAGGTGAAGGAGAATTCCTCTTTTATGTAGGTAGAAAATAGCCCGGACAGGAGGTGCCCTTCACTTGGAGAAGTTCTTTTCGATCCCGCCAGAGGCGGGATTTGCGAAAAGACCTTCAATTTCGTTCAGGGCACCTCCTGTCCGGGCTCGGAACTCTGGGTTGCTATTTTCATGACTTTAGGGTGTCACGCCCAGGCGTGACAGGGGCAGTGGGTAAGAAATAGTTTGGCCCGATAGAAACATCACCACCAAATCCAAACCTTATCAAGCTGCTGTTACCTACTCAGTTCCCGGACTAATGCGTGGGCAAAAATTGCGACCTGCTCGAGGCGGTCGGGATCCATCTTTTCGGGCACGTCGAGTGGGGTGTGGTAATGCAGGTCAGATCCTCCGTTAGCGAACCAGACTGCGGGGACCCCTTTCTGCACGAAACAATGGTGGTCACTGGCCGCCCTCGGTGGACAGCTCCAATAGTGGACTTGGATTTCGTGCTTTTCGGCGACTTCTTTCGAGACCTCAAAAAGTTCCTCCGTGACACCGACCTCAAGCTGGCTCGCTGAGGATCCGAAGTTGTCGAAATTGATGACAGCGATAATTTCCTCGAGTTTGTCACTATGTGCCTCCACGTAACCATGGGATCCAAAAAGCCCGAGCTCTTCGGCTCCAAAGAACACATACTCGATGGAGGGCCCATCATGTTTTGCCAAAAGCCGGCTTAGAGCGATCACCGTGGCTACACCCGAAGCATTGTCCATGGCATGGACCCCGTTCCAGAAGCTATCATAGTGAGCCGTAATGAGAATCTTGCCCCTGCGCGGTCCCGGTTGTGATACCACCACGTTCACACCCTCGGTTTGCTCTATCTGTCCCTTGAGCTCCATCGTGGCCACCAGTCGGCATCCAGACCGAAGTCTCTCGAGGATGGCATCTCCCTCTCTACCGCTAATACTCAGTCCCGGAATGGCCCCCGGCCGACGATCTAATCTGGCGGATCCGCAACGGATGATCCCGTCTTGAAACCCTGTTACCGAAATAAAGCCTGCCCCACCAGCATCCTCTACGTTGGGGTAGGCAAGGAAGGTTCTCAGATTATCGGAGATCACAATGGCATCCTCTATGGAACGGCCCTGACTCACCAGGTCTTTAAGTTCTTTTGGAGCGCATTGCCCGCCCCAGACAAGTGGTGCGGTTAAAGGAACTTTGGTGCTGGCAGCCAAGGCGATGGGCTCGCACCTTACCGCCCTGCCCTCGACCTCCAAACGGACTTCCTGGGGCCTATATGAGAGGTATTGAAATTTCTCCAGACGAACTTCCATGCCCTTGGACCGGAAGGCATCCCCAATATAATTTATTGCATGGGTTGCACCGGGCGTGCCCATCCATCTGGGCCCGCATGAACATATCTCCCCGATCAGGGTATAGATCTCGGAACCGATGCTCATGTTGAGTGCCTCCTAGATCAACCACTTTCTGTGATTTCGCCAAGCTGACCCTCAAAGAGCTTCTTGGATCCCCACATCTCTACTTTCCCCACCCCCTTTGCCAAGTGCCAAGCGTTTTTCAGGCTACTGGTTGAGGACCCTGGTACACCCTTCCATTATCCCCTTAATCCAAAAAGCGGAGAGGGGAACTGCTTGAGGGAGTCCCTATAGCCGTAGGCCCCGCGCCTCGCGCGTAATATGGACCAAGAGGACCCACCATGTATATCCGATTTCCGGAAGAACCAATAAATGTGGCCTATCTGTCCAAAGAAGACCTCAGGGGTCTCTGGGACCTCCGCAATCTCCTCCAGTCCGCCAGCTTCCTCATAGAACGATCCGGAGAGACCGTAGAGAGCGGCGTGAGACCCTTTTAACTTTTCCGCCCCTACTCCACCGAGCGGTACCAGAGCAGAGTACTTATTCCCCATACAGCGTTGAAGAAAAAGACAAAGGCCGGCGTCCAGGTCCCCAACGAGAGTCCAAAGAGCCCATAGCCTTCCTTTTCAGGGAAAAAGTAGAGTAGCTGGGCCAGTGTGGGACCAAGGCTGATGAGGAGCCCCCGAAGCAGCACAGAGCTCCTCAAGAGGGGCAAGAGGAAGAGGAAACCCCATAGTCCTCCCCATAGGATGCGCGGATAGAGCCAGCCTGCTGTGAGTTTCGGGGCAATTTGGACCCCCAGCGCAGAGGTCAAGCCCAAGGAACCGAACAACCATACGCACAGGCTGTTGATGAGGGCCCCGAAACAGCCCGAGCCGAACAAAAGAGTGATCTTCCTTTCAGGCCTTCTCATGGACAAAACCTCCCCCTGGATCCTTTCCCATTATGCAACGTCGTCGTATCATAGCTTGGGAGGCCTTCGCAAGGGCTATTTAGGGAAAGCCCATTATCCCCCAGGAAGCCTCCGTCTTCGCGCAAGTCCGAGAGAGGAAGGTTCGGAGAAAAACAAGGAGGTGTCCCATGGCTACCCATCCACCGGACGTGGTTCCCTTTTCCGCCGAAGTCGTCGAGGTCAAAGGCCAGTGCAGCGCAGGGCACAAGGTGGGAGATAGGCTTACCTTGAGTTGTTGGGACAGCGGCGGGCTCTGCGGGTTCTTCTACCATGACATCTTCCCCAGCCTTAGTGTCATGCAGTTCGGCGGGAAGTATCCGTGGGCCCAGGCGGACAGGATGATCTTCGAATGCCCGGACAGGAAAAACGTCGTCATCCTGAGGGTCAGAAAGATGTGAGACTGCCGGCAGAGGGTGAAGGTGGGGGCCGAGGGAGAGCCGCCCCCTGGGGCGAAGGACCCCTGCCGGAGATGGCCTATCATTACTTTTGGGCTTTTCGGTGTATAATGACTGAAATTCAAACCGAGAGAGACCATGGGATCCAACGGAAATCCCCTTCAGGGAAAGAGGGTGTTGGTCACCGGCGGATGCGGCACTGTGGGCCGGGAGCTCGTTCGTCAGCTCCTCCAGCAGCATCATGTGGGTGAACTCATCACCCTGGACAACAATGAGAGCGAGCTTTTCTTTTTGGAGCAGCAGTTCTCCCGTTACGGCAATGCGCAATTTTACTTGGCCGACGTGAGGGATCCCCAAAAGCTCAAGCGTCTCATGCAGGGGATCCAGGTGGTCTTCCATACCGCCGCCTTCAAACATGTGATCCTGTGCGAGCGATCGCCCTTCGAGGCCGTCCAGACCAACATCCTCGGTGTGTACAACATCATTCAGGCCGCACGGGAAAACGGCGTTGAGCGGGTGGTATTTACCAGCTCGGACAAGGCCGTCAACCCCACCAACGTCATGGGGACCTCCAAGCTCATGGGAGAGCGTCTCATGACCGCGGCCAACAGCAACCAGAGAGAGGACGGGCCCATATTCGTCTCCACACGCTTTGGGAACGTCCTGGGATCCAGGGGGTCGGTGATCCCCATTTTCCGAGAACAGATCAAGCGCGGCGGGCCGGTTACTGTGACCGATCCGGCCATGACCCGGTTCATCATGAGCATCGAGGAGGCCGTGCGTCTGGTCATTGACTCGGCCTCCCGTGCCTGCGGAGGAGAGGTCTTCATCACCAAGATGCCCGTGATGCGCATCAGGGATCTTGCCGATGTGATGATCCGGGAGCTCGCCCCCCGGTACGGACACGACCCGGAGGAGATCCGGATCCAGATAATCGGGACCAAGCCCGGCGAGAAGATGTATGAGGAGCTTATGAGCCACGAGGAGACGCGACGGGCCTGGGAGCTCAAGGACTACTTCGTAGTCCTTCCTGCATTCACGAGCCCTTATCGAAGGGTCGAATACACCTATCCCGACTTGGTATCGGAGATCGTTGATAACCCCTACAATTCGGCCAATGAGGAGCCCCTTTCTCCAGAGGCCCTCCTTGCCTTCCTTCGAGAGAACCACCTTTTGGAGGAGGACCTTGCGGCTCCGTTTCAGCCTGCAGAACGGTACTGGCCCTAGCTCCCGATTGCAACAGCAGAGGTGACCCATGAACGTGCTCATCTTGGGCGGCGACGGCTATCTGGGCTGGCCCACTGCCATGTATTTTTCGATTCGGGGACATCAGGTCACGGTGGTGGACAACTACTTTCGCCGCAACGCCTGCACTGAACTCGATGTGGGTATGCTCTACCCCATCCCCACACTGACTCAGCGGGCGCGGATCTGGCATGAACTCACGGGGAAAGAGATCAAGGTGGTCATCGGGGACCTCACGGACCCCGAGATCATGCGCTCCCTCTTCACCGGCTCCGTGGAATATGCCTGGAGCCTGGACTCCAGCTTCCCCGGGGTCCCGGAGACGGTGATCCACTATGCGGAGCAGCCCTCGGCCCCTTATTCCCTTATCAACTATCGTTACGCCAACTTCACCCTGAGGAACAATCTCCTTACCACCAACAACCTCATGTTCGCTGTGCGGGACTTCTCCCGGCAGACCCACATCATCAAACTGGGGACCATGGGTGAGTACGGGACCCCCAACATCGACATCGAGGAGGGCTGGATCGAGATCGAGCACAAGGGCCGAAGGGACCGCTTCCTCTTTCCTCGGCAGGCCAGCTCCCTTTACCATACCACCAAGATCATGGACACGGACCTCCTCTGGTTCGGGGTGCGCATGTGGGACCTCCGGGTCACCGATCTGATGCAGGGGCCTGTGTACGGCATCGAGACCGAGGAGTCGGCCATGGACGAGCGGCTGCGCACCCTGTTCAACTACGACGAGATCTTCGGGACCATCCTCAATCGATTCATTGTCCAGGCTGTGGTCGACTATCCCTTGACGGTCTACGGCAAGGGCGGACAGACACGTGGGTACCTCAACATCAACGACACCCTCCAGTGCGTCTATCTGTCAGCCCAGAATCCGGCCGGCCCTGGGGAGCTGCGCATCTTCAATCAGATCATGGAGACCTTCAGCGCCAATGAGCTGGCCGAGAAGGTACAACGTGTAGGCAGGGCCTTGGGGTATAATGTACGCATTGAACACCTTCCCAATCCACGAAAAGAGGCAGAGGAGCACTACTACAACCCGACTTATCAGCGGCTCCTGGAGATTGGTGTAGTACCCCACTATCTGACCGACGAGGTGATGGAGGGCATGTTCCGCATAGTGGAGAAGTACAAAGAAAACATCCGAACCGACGTCATCTTCCGCGGGATCCATTGGTAGTCCATAGGCCCTCGGGCCCGCAAAGCTCCTCCTCTCCTACCGCGTTCCCCACCCGGGACAGAACAGAAGGAATATAGTCCGCACTTGAGGTGCAGGTAGCGCACGCGCACCTGTTGGTATAAATATTCGGTCGGTCTGATCCCATCACTTCCCAATATTTCCGGGCATCGCTGCACGTGGCCGCTGCAGGCACGCATCCACGAGTTCATCAATATATGCGATGCCGGCACACATCACAGTATCCGCTCCACCCCAGTAGATTTTCACTGTTCCGTCCGCTTCAGGGACCGCACCGCAGCAAAACACCACGTTGGGCACATAGCCCGAACGTTCCCACGGAGCCTCCGGCTCGAGGATCCAATTATCCGCCACCGCCACGATTCTCCCCGGATCATCGAGGTCGTGCAGGGCGGCGCCGAGCCGGTAGACAGCGCCGCTCATTGTCTGGAAGACGCCATGAAAGATATGCAGCCAACCCCGGTCCGTAGCAAACGGCGTGGCGCCGGGCCCGATCTTGAGTTCGTCCCAATGGTAAGGCATAGGCGCCATCAGCCGTCGCGATTCACCCCAATGGATGAGGTCGGAAGAGTAGGAGATCCAGATGGACCATGGGTTGATGCCGGTGTGCGGTCGGTCCAGACGGGCGTAGCGGCCGTCAAAGCGCTGTGGAAAGAGAACGATGTTACGATAATCCGCCTGGGTGATCAAGGCGATGCGCTCGATATGTTGGAAATCCTCCGTCCTGGCAAGTGCGATGCGCACGCCGTGCGCCGAATAGGCGCTGTAGGTGATGTAGTAGGCCCCATTGATCCGGCAGATGCGGGGATCCTCCACTCCAAATGCCTCGTATTGGGCGAACACCCCGTCAACAGCGGGCGCCAGCCACGGATCAGGCCGGACCATGAAATTGAATCCGTCCCCGCTTTCCGCCATGCCGATGATCGAACGGCCGTTACGCAAATGGGCACGAAACAGCATCACGTAGCGGTCGTTATGCCGCGTCACGGCCCCATTGTGCACAGTGGCCACCGGGTAGGGTACATCATCCGGCGTCAGGATCGGATTGTGTTCGTGACGGCGGACGAGTCTATGGCCAGCCATACTCGTCCTCCAGCCGCTCGATGTCATCCTCACCGAAATACTCCCCCCGCTGCACCTCGATGAATACCATGTCCTCTTCGCCCACATTGGCGATGCGATGGACGGCGCACCGCGGAATGTGGATGGAATCCCCGGCGGCCAGGCGATGCTTCTTGTCTCCCACCCGCGCCACGGCCGCGCCCCGCACGAGGTGCCAGTGCTCGGATCGGCGCCGGTGCCGGTGCAGCGACAGGCGCTTGCCGGGATGCAGGGTAATGCGCCTGACCTTGTGGTCCGGCCGGTCGGAGAGCACTTGGTAGTAGCCCCACGGCCGCACGTTTTCCTGTCCGGCTATGACCTTCTCGTAGACGGCGATATAGTCCTCCACCATGCGTTCGGCAGAAAAACGCGTCTCCGCCTCTCGACGGCACCTTGCCCGCGAGATCTCCGGAACCCGCCCGAGGGCGCGCACGGCCTCCTCCACGGTGTGGACGATAAATCCTGTTTCCCCGTCCCTGATCAGCTCCGGCATGGAGCCCTTGGCAAAGGCCACCACCGGTGCGCCGCAGGCCATGGCCTCCACAACGGAGAGGCCGAACGGCTCGGCGAAGGCGATGGGGTGCAACAGGGCATGGGCACCGCCGAGCAGGCGGTTACGTTCCTCGGGACCGGCTGTGCCCAGATAGCGGACCGTTTGGCCGTCCACATGCGGTTCGACCTCGCTTGCGAAGTAAGATTTATCTTGAACAGGGCCAGCCATGACCAGGGGCATGCCCACCGCCTGAGCGATGGCGATCGCATCGGCCGCGCCCTTGTCCGGGTGTATGCGTCCGAAGAACAGCAGATAACTCCCGGATCCAGGCTGAAAGGTGAACTGCGCGAGGTCAATGCCATGATAGACAGTGGCGGCATAATCGAGCCGCTCGCTCCGGTCAGCGTCACTAATGGACACGTAGGCGCTGCTGCCATTGTATCGCTCGTATGCCGGCAGGATGGCCGGAGAGGAAAAGCCGTGAATCGTCGTCACCATCGGGGTGGAAATCAGGCCCGTATAGCTCAGCGGCAAGAAATCGAAGTGGTTGTGGATGATATGGAAATCATCCGCGTGTTCGAACACTTCCGCGATATGCATGCATTCCCACACCTTGGGATCCAACGACTTGTCTTCTTCGCAGGGACGCGGGCAGACGGCGCGCAGGCGTGCAGTGGTGCGTGAATCGCCGGTGGCAAACAGGGTGACATCATGTCCCCTCGCAGCCAGGCCGTCGGCGAGCAAGGCGACCACCTGTTCCCAGGGACCATAATGTTTCGGCGGTGTGCGCCAGGCAATGGGCGAAATCAATGCAATTCTCATTTCAGACATCCATGGGATGGATCGTTCAGAAGGCAGGCGAGCAATTTCTGAAGGCTTGCGCTGGCGAGGGCAATACAGGTATCAGCGGCGCCGTAGTACAGCCGAATTTCATCTCCGTCCAGGATCCATCCGCAGGGGAAGACGACGTTGGGGGTGTCGCCCGTCCGTTCATAGGGGAATTGGGGGCCGAATACCCAGTGGTCGAGACGGCGGATCACGCGGCTTGGATCATCAAGATCGAGCAAGGCCAGGCCCAGGCGATACACATCTCCCGCCCCCATGCGGCGCACGCCGTGATAGAGGAGCAACCAGCCTTTGGGCGTCGCCAGGGGCGGCGCGGCGATGCCGATCTTGGAGGCATCCCAGAAACCCGGCCCCCGGGCCGGCAGCAGCAGCCGGTGCCCGCCCCAGCAACGCAGGTCGGGAGAAAAAGAAATCCAGATGTGCGCGAGGACGCCCGGCATAGCTGAAACGGGACGATGTAGCATGCAATAGCGTCCGCCGATGCGCTGGGAAAAGAGCGCGGCGTCCTTGTTCTCCGGCGGCAGCACCGGGCCCAACCGTTGGAAGGAACGAAAATCCCGAGTCGTGGCGAGGGACACGAGCGGCCCGCATTCGGAATAGGCCGTGTAGGCGATCACCCATTCTGTCCGCTCCTCGATCCAGGTAATGCGGGCATCCTCCACGCCCCAGGCTTCCTCGGGATGGGCTACTAAGCCGGGCGACAAGGCTGGGGCGGCGTCTACCCGCCAGTCTCCGACGCCGTCGCGGCTGCGGGCGCAGGCCAGATGGGAACGGCCGCAAAGGTCCTCGACCCGCATGAGCAGCAGGGTTTCGCCGTCCACCTGGACGACGCCGGGATTGAACACGGCGTTGGCTGCATAGGGCAGCGCCCGCACCTTCAGGATAGGATTGTCTGGGTGGCGGTGGAACAGATCCATCGTGCTGGCCATCATTCGAACTCCATGGGCAGTTCAGGCGCTCTGCCCGTTCGCTTCGCGTCGCGGGCGAGTTGGTAGGCCTCGTTGTACTGTTCGGCAACCACGTCCCATGACACCACTTCATCCAGGTAGCGCCGGAGGTTACCGCCAAGCTTCATGCGCAGCGCCTCGGAGCAGGCCAGACGGATGACCTTCTCCTTCAGCATCTTTTTCGTGGTGAACATGAGCCCGCCTTCGCTTTCCAGTGTCTGGGAGGTCAACCCCTCCATTGGCGCCGTGGTGATATAGGGCTTGTTCAGGGCGATGATGCGCGCCAGGGTGCCGGATTGGGTCTCATCCTGGGAAGGCAGCACGATGAAGTCGCAGACGGCCATCATCTTGTAGTAGATGTCTCCCCGCGGCACAAACTCATAGTAATGCGCCAATCCCTCGCGCTCCAGACGTTTCACCTCGCTTTTATATTTCTCGTAGTGCGGCCGGTCATGGGGATCACGTATGGTGCCGGCCGCCAGCAGATCCCACTCCTCGCCGGTGCGACGCTTGATTTCCAGGGCGATTTCCCGCCACATGGAGACCAGGATATCCCAGCGCTTGTTCGATTGGATCCAGCCGACCAGCCCCACGAGGTGCGGGCCGAGGTGGCGTGCCCGGTCCAGACCGAGTTCGGCGCGCAATTCCGGCACCTTTTCCACCGGCCAGTACCGGTCGGGACGGGCGCCGTGCGGCACGATCATGATGTTGCGCGGCATTATCCAGCCGAAGCCGTCGAAGGTCCAATGGAGCCGCCATTTCTGGTAGGCGCACTTGAACAACACCACATCGGCGAGCTTGCACAGCTGGTAGATGAAATTGGCCTCCGCGTGGCGCAAACGGCCATGCACTGTGTGCGGCTCGACCACGATGGGATAGTCCTGTATGGCCCCGAGCAGGGCCAGAAAGCCGGCGTTGTTGTCGCCAGCGCCGCGCTCGTCGTGATATTCATAGAGGCCGTATTCGTGCTCGATGTGAACGGCAGAGGGATCGATCTCCTCGATCTTTTTCGCCACTGGCCTCCACCAGTCACGCCGCGCCATGTCAATCAGGGGAAATACGCCGTCACCGCCGCCGTCTGTATGGCTGATCACCAGCACATCGCGTCCAGGATTATGTTTTTGGATGAACTCACGCGCTTCTTCGGCGAAGGTGGCTATACCGCACAGTCTCGGCGGCCAGCTAGAAATGATAACGATTGGCTTCATTGTTTATCGCCCCCTTGTGATCTTAATCTCATGATTTGGCAGCCTTAACCGCAGGGACGGTGTTCTGCTCTTCCTCGATGCTCAGGTACGCCAGCATGTAGCTGGTCAGGCTCTCCGCGCCCTGATTCAGGTTGACCCCACCCGGGTTCAAGCCGTCGTGGCAACCTTGGGATCTGAAGTCAAAGAGGGCGACGCCTGCATCGTTGTCCCCAAAGAACCAGTAGAACGCCTTGCGCATCAGCCTGACAAAGGAGGCGTCCCCCGTGGCCGCGAACGCCTCGCGCAACATGCGCACGGTGGATGCCGCTTCAATGGGTTGCTGATCAAAATGGGCCTTTTCCCCGCCTTTGGGATACCATCCATGGCAACCCACGAAAGAAAAGTGACCGCCGGTGAAAGTGGCCTCAATGAGAAAACGGCAGGCATCGATGGCCGTTTCGCGATACGCCTTGCTCCTCAGCGTCTTAGAAGCGATAAAGAGAGCATGGGGCAATACAGCATTGTCGTAGGTCAACCGATCTTCAAACCATGGCCAATCCGATGTGGCGCATTGTCGATACGCCTGCATGAGGCAATCCGCGGCCTTGCCCATTTCCCGGCGCATGCTCACATCATCGGGAGATCCCTTGAGATAATCCGCAAGACCGAAAATTTCGTAGGCCCGGCCGCGTAGGCTGAAGTCGTCCGCTCCAGTGATGGCGTGCAGGAGTGCCTCCTGGGCAAGTTTGGCCAGCGACGGCCTTGGGGAGTAGGCGATAAGCGCACCGAGGGCACAGATCGCCCTCGCGGTGGCGTCGTCGGACTGGACGGGTGCGAGAAAGCACCGCTCATACGACATGAAATTGTGAAAACCGCCGTCCGGCTTCCGGGCATGCAGGAGAAAGGCAAAATAGATTTCCATCAGCTTGAGCGACTCCTGATCCTGATGCTGGTGATGACAACGGACCATAACCTCCAAGGCGCGGGAGTTGTCGTCGGTGCAGTAGCCGTGGACGCGGTCCGGGATGGTATGTCGGGCATGCTGGAAGATGCCGGTGTCGTCCGACATGCGCAGGAAGTGGTCCAGCCGAAGTTCGGGAAGCTCTTTGACGGTCACTCGCTTCCTGGGCGTGGCTTCCATATCCAGGGCCGCTGCCGGCGCCGCCGGCACGGCCAAACGTCGGTATAGCTGCCAGTATGCCTCGCCGGTCCTGGTCCAGGTCATGGTGCGACCGAACTCGAAGGCGCGCCCGCGCATGGCATTGCATGCCGCTGGATCATCGATCAGGCCGATCAACGCCGCGACGATGGCCTCGTGGTCTCGGAATGGAACGAGTATGCCGCGTCCGCCGTCCAGCAATTCCTCGGCATGCCAGTAGGGGGTCGAGATGACCGCTTTGCCCATTCCAACGGCGAAGGCAAGTGTGCCGCTTGTGAGCTGTTCCTTGTGTAAATAAGGCGTCAAATAATAGTTGGCCGCGTTCAGGAATCGATGCAATTCATCATCAGTCACGAATCGGTTAATGAACACAACATGGCGTTCAAGCCCAAGATCGTGCACCAGTCCCTGCAGGGAGATGCGGTACTCCTCGCCATCGTTGCGCTTCACCTCTGGATGCGTGGCCCCAAGCACGACATAGAGGATGGACGGCTCCCGCTTCACGACCTCGGGAAGTGAGCGTATGGCCCACTCGATACCCTTGTTGCGTCCAATCAGGCCGAAGGTGAGGATGAGCTTTTGGTCTGCGAATCCGAGGCCCCGCTGATATGGTCCAGGGTCCTCAAAGGGTAGATCGGGGATGCCATGCGGGATCATCTCGATCTTGTCCGCGGGCACACCGTAGATCTCACGCAGCATGGACATGCCACGCAGGCTCATGACCACCACTTTGCTGGAGACGTCGGCAATACGGATCAATGCGTCGTGATATGGTGTGTCCGGTTTTTCCAATACCGTGTGGAAGGTGGTAACCACCGGCACAGAAAGATTCTCAAGGAGCTCACAGATGTAGCTCCCCGCCTTGCCGCCGAACAGGCCATACTCATGTTGCAGGCTTACGAGGTTGACGCCGCTGTAATTGATATGGTCGGCAGCGGTCAGCAGGTAATCCCTCTTTTGGTCCCTGCGGATGGTGAGTTTGACTTCATCACCGTAGCTGAAGTGATCAGCCGCTTCCATGGCAATGACCTCCGCAGCCAATTCGCCCGAGGACGCTTTTGCGGTATGGGCGATCAAATCCGATGTAAATGTGGCAATGCCGCATTGCCGCGGCACAAAAGAGGAGATGAAGGCGACTTTTGGGGACTTCAATCTCTGGTTACTCATGGTCTCACTCCGCCGGGCATGCTGGTGATCACATCCAGTTCCACCACAATGTCCACGGGCAGGCCCGGAACAACCACCGCATCGCGCCTTTTAGGACCGGTGATCAAGGTGAGCTTTTCCCGGATCTCCTTACACCAACACGAGAAAACTTCGATCTTCAGTGTCAATTTAATGACCTTTCATCTAGTAATATACCACTGGTCCATGATTAAACACAACAACACATGTTATAATATCTGCAGATAAATATCAAGATACTCAAGTTTCATACCTTTATAATGATGTGAATTGTTCTAGTACAAAGGGATAAAGAAATGGATATAATCTTGGAGTTTTTTTCTCAATTGAAGGAATTGATTTATTGTTTCGAGGGATTTTCTTAAAAAAAGAATTCCAGATAGGTATCTATCCACAGAAATAACGGTGACGAATAAGAAGGTTTTGATCAAAAGGGGCTCATTAAGGAGGGATATTTTCGAGACTTTTTGAATAAGGTTGAATCAGTCAACGTCTCCCAAGGAATCCTCGGAAGACTATTAGGCTATGGAGTGGTGGAGGCGGCGGGAATCGAACCCGCGTCCGGAGACCTTCAGCCAAGGCATCTACATACTTAGCTCCTGTATTGGTTCTCGCCCTCCTCAGCTCCCAGGAGCAGGATCCTCGGAGGGCCAGCTCACGTAGGAATTCGCCTCCTCCCCCATGAGCCAAGGGATTCGGCTAGCCCGCTGTCCGACGCCCCGATCAGCCCCGCGGGCTGAGCTGATGGAACGTGGCCTTACGCGGCCAAAGCGTAGTCGTAATTGTCGGCGACTATATTTAACCCCACCCTTTTTTACGAGGAGGCAGGAACCTCGGTATGCAACCTTGACCTCAATTGTCCCCGTCGAACCCTTTTCGCCCCCTTTAGACAACCAGTTCTATTTAAATATAACACTCAAATCGCCTGATATCAAATTCTTTTTTCACCTTCCACATCTGTTTTTCGGCCTTGCTCCCGGGACTGCTCAATCTCCCCAACAGCCGGGCCCCCAGGGATGACCACAGCAGCTTTGAAGCCTACTAAGAGGAAGCCTCTCCTCCTCAGGGAAAACCATGATGCAGATTCCTGAAAGAGAAGGCAGGACCTGCTCCTCCTTTCAGGCCCTCCCTCAGGTGTGCCTCATCTCCCTTCAGAGTATCCCTTCATTTCCAAGGATGCTTCCCCTTCTTCTTGAGGTGGCCCGGGGGATAGCTCTTTACCACCTCTTCATGGAATATGTAAGGCCGGTCCGTATCCATTTCCAGGATCACGTAGTGGTCCCAGTCCACGCGGATGGTCACCGGAAGCCGAGGGGCCCTCTTCCATGTTCCTCCCTGCAGGTAGAAGTAGATTCCGCAGTCCACATCAAAATAGACAAAGGATTCCGGGTAGTATCGATATACATGTTTGGCCCGATATCCATGGGCAGGAGCCCAGGGAGGAGGCCCTCCACCTGGGCGATAGGGACAGACCACCCTGGGTCCGCACCCCGACAGGAGAAACAGGGAGATCAAGAAGGCACCCAAGACTCCTCCCATCCATGCTTTCCTCTCTCTTTTCATGCCCATCTCCTTTCTCATGGGATCATCTCCCCCGGTCTTCCCTTCCCTGTTCGGAGAAAAGGGCTTCGGCCACCTCGCTCAGACGATTCAACCCTTTGACTTCATAGGGGAGCCAAGGCACCTCGTTCATCGGAATATGGGAGTATCTCTCTTTCAAGAAGCTCCCATAGACCCGCTGCTGATCTGCTTTCTCCTCGAGAAACTCCGAACTCCCCCTCAGGATCACCCCATTGAGGATCAGCCTCTGAATCCGGAGGCCATAGTGTTTCAATTCCCTTTCGATCCGCTCCAGTTGCCGCACCGCAAGCCCTTCGGGGATCAGGACCAGGCAGATCTCCACCTCCTCCTGGAGAAAGAGAATGTCCTGTTGAGAGAGGATCTCCCACTGACGCAGTATCTCCAAAAGGGGGCGTCTGGTCCGCTCCCCCAGCCTAAGCCTGGAATAGATCCGCGGAGCAGGGCGAAGATGTTCTCGAAGCATCGATGGGGTGCGGAGAAGCCCCAACGTCTGGCCCATAGGGGCCGTATCCCAAAGGATTCGATCGTAAGTCCCGCGGCGGCAAAGCTCCCGAATGTGATCCACCATGAACTCCTCGGCCAACCCCGGGAGAACGGACGTAATAAACGATGTGAATTCCTCATAATCGATGTCCACAAATGCGGAGAAGACCTCGTAGACCTCGGGACCGAACTTTCGCCGCCACATCCTTTTGATCTCCTCCATCCCCAACTCCCAGAGCCAGAGGTTCTCTCCGACGGCGAGAGGACCTTCCGGAGTGCCTCCAAGCTCAAAGATGTCCGCCAGGGAAGGCGTGGGATCCGTGGAGATGACGAGGGTCCGCTCTCCCTTTCGGGAAAAATGAACGGCAGATGCCGCCGCACAGGTGGTCTTCCCCACCCCTCCTTTCCCGCCAAAGAGGATGATCCGCTTGGTGAACATGTCCCACATCATATCTTGATGAGAAGGCCCCCTGCAACATTCCTAAAAGGAGCTCCAGCGCTTTATACCATCATGTTTCCACTCCGCGGCCCCATCTCGTCCCGCCTGTCCTTGAAACGCCTTGGCTTGGCATCCACACAAACGCGCATTACAATGAGGGCGCTTCATCTTGCTTTTCAACACGGCCTCGGGTGAGGTCCGGGGCAGGCCATCTTCATCCCATGCGACTCTTCTACAGCGACATCTACAGAGTCCCCCTCCCCCAAGGTCATGCCTTTCCCATGGAAAAATACACCCTCCTCAGGAAACGGGTCATGGAGTCCCACCTCTTCGACCCTACGGATCTTCGTCTTCCCCGCGCCGCATCGGATGAGGAACTCGGGCTGGTTCACACCTCGGACTACTTGAGGCGCGTCACCAATGGTCTCCTCACCAAGAAGGAGATCCTCCGCCTTGGGCTCCCGTGGTCCTCCGCCCTGGTGACCCGCGCCCGCTCCTCATGCGGGGGAACCATCGAGGCCGCCAAGACGGCCCTGAGGGAGGGGATTGCCGTCAACTTAGCCGGTGGAACGCACCATGCCTTCCACGACCATGGTGAGGGCTACTGCCTGTTCAATGACTGCGCCGTGGCCGCACGACTTCTCCAAGAGGAAGGTTTAGTCACGCGGGTTTTGATCATCGACTGCGACGCTCACCAGGGAAACGGCACCGCGGCCATATTCCAAAACGACCCCTCTGTCTTTACCTTCTCCATTCACGGGGCCAAGAACTTCCCCCTTCGGAAGGAATCGAGCGATCTGGATATCCCCTTGGACGACGGGACCAGGGATGAGGCTTACCTGAAGGCCTTGGAGGAGGGCCTTGTACAGGCCCTGGAACGTGCAGAGGCGGATCTGGTATTTTACATCGCAGGGGCGGATCCCCACGAGGGGGACCGGTTGGGAAGGCTTTCCTTAAGTATGGAGGGGCTTGCCCGGAGGGACGATCTCGTCCTTTCCCTTTGCGGGAGGCGCAGGGGGCTCCCCGTAGCCGTGACCATGGGCGGAGGATATGGGAGGCGGTTAGAGGATACAGTGGCGATTCACTTCCAGACCGTCTGCATCTCCCGGGCCTTCCAGGAGGCCCTCTAGGTGCCCGAAAGGCACTCCCTATTCAAGCCCTCTGATATTCTGTCCATTTTCCGCCTTTGGCGGACTCCATGCTAGTACGTCCCGCGCCGTACCCCGGTGAGGGAAAGCTATTCTATATGCTTATTCATTTAGTTCCGCAGGAGTTCATTTGACGTTTACTTCAGGAGGATGTTCCTTGCGCTCACCGGCGATATTTTTCGGCTCGCTCTAGGGTGTCCCGCCTATATTTGCGGCGGGATTCGGATTTCCGGAATCGGCCTGACGGCCGCAAAGCCCGGAAAACCGCCCTTTTCCAATGACGGATCGAGGCTTCCGCCGCCTCCTGGATACGCATCAGGGCCCGCCGGACCCCCTCGGTGGGGATGGCATAGCTTCCCTGGGAGATGCGTATCATCCACGAGCCACCCTCTCTTTGGATCTCCACCCAGAAGTTCTGGGTCAGGCTCTCCTCAGAGACCACGACCCGGACCATGCCCTTGTTCCGATCGGGGTCAAAGAGGATCTCTTTGAAGGATAGGATGATCCCATCCCGTTCGTCCTCTGGATGAAAGTGTCGGGGATCAAATCCCTCGACGCGCAGATGAAGCATGGGCACATCCTCCGTGAGGGGAACTTCCATGTGTCGTTGTTTGAGGAATCGAAGCTCCCAGAAGGCATCCAGTCCTTTGGCCGTCCATTTGCGTTCATACTTGGTGTCGAAAGAGGGAGGAATCCGCCGGAGTTCCATATGGAAGCCCGTTCCTTTCGCCTGCAAGGCAATCCATCTGGCATAGGGCTCATGATCTGTGACGATGTGGAGCTCCCCTCTCTCCACGAGTCGGTTGTTGACGGTCTGGAGGAAGGATTGGGAAAAGAGCCGGTGTTTGACCTGCTTGGCCTTGGGCCAAGGAAGCGGGAAGAGACTGTAGACCCGATGGACGGAAGATGGAGGGAGAAACCGCTCAAAGGCCGTTTTGGCGTCCAGGTGAAGGATCCTCACATTGAAGGCTCCCCGGGCCTCGATCCTTCCCAATGTCTTGATCACGCCTTTCCAATCGATCTCGATGCCGAGGAAGTCACGATCCGGAGAGGCCGCAGCCCTCCGAGTCAGGTACTCCCCGTTGCCGAATCCGATCTCCACCTCGACGGGAGCAACCCTTCCGAATCGCTCTTTGAGGTTCAACGGCCGCTCCGCATGGAACCAGGGGATCCAGAACCGCCAGGAGACAGGACTTCGCCTTCTATGCACGCCTTGGGCTCCTCGGGTTGGGGGATGGTTCAGGACACAGAAGTTATCATATCTCAACCTCGTCTATCTGGTTGATTTCGTCCGTCTCGTCTATTTGGTCTTGGTTGGGTAGGAGAGGCTTCAGCCTCCCAAACGAGGGGCGACTTTAGTCGCCCCTCCCGAATAAAGGCATTGATCCTCGCCGAGAATAAAAACGAAATGGACGAAACGGACCAAAAGGACCAGATAGACCAGAGGGGGCAGTGTAAGGCAGATTAGCATGGAGTCGCCAAAGGTTGAAGTCGAGCAAAATCAGAAGACAGACGAAACGAACGAAATGGACGATACAGACGAGATCCATGCTGAGCACACAGGCAACGCCTCCAAGACCTGCCGTTACTTCGGCATCTCCCGTGACACCTTCTATCGATGGAAGAGGGCTTATGCTGAACGGGGGGAGCAAGGGCTCATCAACAGCAAGCCCTGCCCTCACAACCCCAGATTGTGCACACCAGCGCATATCGAGGAGAAGATCATCTATCTGAGAAACCACTACCATTTCGGCCAGTTGAGGATCTCCTGGTATCTGGAGCGCTACCACAGCATAAAGATCTCTCAGGCCGGTGTCTACTGTGTGCTGAGGCGCCACGGCCTGAATCGCCTTCCCCGCAACGCCAAAGGGTCCAAGTGACGGCGAATAACCCCTCAGCGGCAAGAGGGTAAGGGGATTCGGGCCGTCACAGCCGAAGTTGGAGTGCTCACACAGAGAGAAGCTACAATGAAAACAAACAATGACAGGCGAAATTGTAGTACTCATAAGAAGGCGGGGGTGGAGGGACGTCTTTTGGGCCTACGGGCCTTTCCTTCAGCAAATCCGAGGCAGCTGAGCACCGCTTAGCATGTCCAAGAGACGGCACCCACCGTATGGTGTCCTTAAGACAACTTTACGCGTAGGGCCATCCGTCACATGGCCTATCTTAGCAGCGTTTCTGCCTAGGGGATGACGCTGAAGGGCCTCCAGAACCGCTTCCTCGCTCTCAGGTGAGACCACGGCCACCAGTCTGCCCTCACAGGCCGCATAAAGGGGGTCAAGGCCGAGCAGCTCGCACGCTGCCCTTATCCCGTCGGATATGGGGATCGCCGTTTCCTCGACCTCGATGCCCACGCCGCTTTGGATGGCGATCTCGTTCAATGTGGTGGCAAGACCACCCCTTGTGGGATCCCTGAGGCACCTGATCTGCCCTTTTGTGGCCAGTATCTCCTGGACCAGGCCGTTCAAGAGTGCGCAGTCGCTGACCAGTGGCAAGGAGAACTCGAGGCCTTCCCGAACGCTCAGCACCGCTAGCCCATGTTCGCCAATTGTCCCGCTGACGAGCACAGCGTCCCCAGGTCTGGCATTGGCGCCGGAGAGGTTCAAGCCCTCCCTCACCAGGCCAACACCTGTCGTATTGATAAAGAGGCCGTCAGCCTTGCCTCTCTCCACGACCTTGGTGTCACCCGCGACCACGGCTACACCTGCCTTGCGAGCGGTGTCGGCCATGGACGAGATCACACGTTCCAGGTCTTCCAATGGAAGCCCTTCCTCCAGGATGAAGCCTGCTGTAATCATCAGGGGCTCTGCCCCTACCATGGCCAGGTCGTTGATGGTGCCGCATACCGCCAGCTTACCAATGTCGCCCCCAGGGAAAAAGATGGGGCTCACCACATAGCTGTCTGTGGTCACTGCGAGTCTCGCATTGGGATCCAATGCAAAGGACCAGATGGCGGAGTCATCCATAAGTCTCAAGAGGGGACTGTGAAGATGCTTGAGAAACACATCCCTTACCAGCTCGTATGTGAGCCTTCCGCCGCTTCCATGTGCCAGCATGACTTTGTCAGAAGACATCGGACGTGCTCCACAGGGCGTGTGGGAAGGCACCGCATCCCTGAAATATGCCTGCTTTGAAATGTAAACACGTGATCCAAGGATCCGTGTTCACAAAGGACCCTCCTGCTTGGGGAGCCAGAGGGCCCTGTCCCCGTATAGAGCCTCTTTCAGGTTCCAAAAGAGCTAAGGCTAAAAGGCCTTTGGGCTCAGTGCATACCGATGGTAGGCAGCGCAGCTGCCCTCTCCTGAAACCATGCATGGTCCCACAGGCCTTTCGGGCGTGCAGCTCTTGTTGAAGAGGGGGCATTGGGGGGGCTCCATCACCCCCCTTAGCACCTCGCCACAGCGGCAGCCTCTGGGTTCCTCACCGTCCGAGCCAACCTTAAGCGGAAAGCGCACTGCCGCATCAAAGGCCTGGAATTCCTCCCGAAATGCAAGCCCGCTTTCTTCCAACCATCCGAGCCCCCTCCAATGGGCCTCCACCACATGGAAAACCTTCTTCATAAAGTGCCTGGCCTTGGGGTTGCCCTCAGCCCGCACGGAGCGTCTGTAGGCGTTCACAACCGAAGGCTTTCCACATTTGACCAACTCCAAAAGGGCGAGTATGGCCTTAAGGATGTCCGCTGGCTCAAATCCAGCCACTGCACAGGGGATCCGGTATTTAGCGGGCATGAACTCCCATGCACGTGTCCCGACAACCGTGGTCACATGGCCCGGCCCCAGGATCCCATGGAGCTTTACCTCTCGTGCGCTCAGGATCGCATCCATGGCCGGTGGCGTGAGTTTGAGGAGGCTCAGGACCGAGAAATTGCTCAAACCCTCCTCATGAGCCTTCAAAACAGAGGCAGCGATGGTGGGGGCCGTGGTCTCGAAGCCCACTGCCAAGAAGACTACCTGGCGGCCAGGGTGGGCCCTTGCTAGGGAGACGGCATCCAGACAGCTGTATACCACCCTTACATCCGCGCCCTCTGCCCTGGCCTCCTGCAGGGAGCCCTTGGTGCCAGGGACTCGCATCATGTCCCCGAAGGTGGCTAGGACGATTCCGTCCTGGCTGGCCAAGGCCAGGGCCCGGTCCAGGTCAACTTGGGAGGTCACGCACACCGGGCATCCAGGGCCTGACAGCATCTTGATCTGTGCTGGCATGAGGGCCCGCAAGCCGAACTTGAGGATAGCGTGGGTGTGTCCCCCGCAAAACTCCATAAAACTCACCGGTCCGCATGCAAGCTGGCGGATCCGATCCAGCAGCACATTAATAACTTGTGGGTCCCTGAATGAATCCACATAGGGAATCACAGCTTTGGCCCCTGAGCATTAAGGTTCCTCAACCACTCCAAGGTCTCTTTGGCTTCTTCCCTGTCCAACACGCTGATGGCAAAGCCAGCATGGACCATCACGTAATCCCCGACCCGTGCCTCAAGGGTCAGCATCAGGCTCACGTGGCGTTTGACGCCACCGATGACCACCTGAGCCTCCTGGCCCCAGATGTGTGTGATCTCCGCAGGAACGGCAAGACACATCTCAAACGCTCCCCCTCTCATCTTGTCTCTTTGCCGCAGCGATGGCGGCTTGTCCCAGGGAAAGGCCTCCGTCGTTGCAGGGAACCTGGGAATGCATAAGCACCTCGAAGCCCCGCCCCTCAAGGCGATTGGAAGTGTATCGGAAAAGGATTCGGTTCTGGAAGCAGCCCCCAGAAAGCGCAACCGTATTCAGCCCCATCTTTGAGCGTATCCTCTCACACATCTCGGCCACCATGGAAGCGATGGTAGCGTGAAAGCGGCCACTCACAATGGCAGGGCTTGTGCCCCTGATGAGATCATCCACCAGGGCTCTGAACATTTCCTGTAATTGGATGATGTACACATCTCCTCTTTGCTGCAAGGAGAAGGGGTACGCATCATCCTGTTCTGGGCCGTGTAGATGCGCAGCCGCACTCTCGAGTTCCATGGCGGGTTGTCCTTCAAAGCTTGCCTCGAGGCACACCCCGGAAAGGGCGCTCACCGCATCGAAAAGCCTTCCACAGGAGGAAGTCCAAGGGGTGTTTAATTTTCGTCCCACCATTCGCTCGATAGCTCCACGCTCTTCTTCTGATACAGCAGCCAAAGTGGGCAGGTCCGGGACCTGCTTCAACAGCACGAGACAATACGCCAGGGCCAGCCGAAGGGGCTTGCGGATGGCCGTCTCTCCCCCGGGGAGGGGCAGATACTGAAGGTGCCCAACCCTCCGAAATCCTTTATAATCGGCCACCAAAAACTCCCCTCCCCAGATGTTGCCGTCGGGACCATAACCGGTTCCGTCAAGGGCCACTCCTAGAACGGGTCCACGGAGGGGCGGCCAGTCGTTGTCCGCCATGCAGGCGGCCACATGGGCGTGATGGTGCTGGATCTCGTAGAGAGGCAGGCCCTTCTTTTGTGCAAGCTGGCGTCCCCATTGGCTGGAAAGATAATCAGGATGGCAATCGCAGGCCACTGCTTCGGGACGGCATCGAAACAGGCGCTCATATGTCCTTAACGTGGACTGGAAGTGCTCCAGGGTCTCCAGATTTTCCAAGTCCCCTATGTGGGGACTCAAAAAGGCCTGCTCATGCCTCGTCAGACAAAAGGTGTTCTTGAGGTGCGCACCACAGGCCAGCACCTTTCCCAAGGACCAGCTAAACCGGATGGGGTATGGTGCGTGCCCCCGCGCCCTTCTCACGGGTTGAGCCCGACCAGGTATGGGAACAAACCAGACGCTGTCGTCGCAACGTGACAAGATCCTCCTGTCGTGTAAGAGAAAGGCATCCGCAATTCCCCAAAGACGGCTCAGGGCCTCCTCGTTGTCCTTGGCGATGGGCTCCTCCGCACGGTTCCCGCTCGTCATGACCAAGGGTCTTTGCGCTTCCCCGAGCAGTAGGTGGTGCAAGGGGGTATAGGGAAGCATTACGCCGAGCCAGGCCCGCCCAGGGGCCACCTCTGGTGCCAGGCTTGAGCTGGGTAGCCATTCCAGCAGAACGATGGGCGCCGAAGGAGACTCAAGGAGCCCCTGCTCTTCCGCCGTCACCCTGCAATGTCTCCTCACCTCCTCCGTGGAGCCCATCATGACGGCAAAAGGCTTATGGGACCTGTGTTTCCTCTGGCGCAGCCTCTTGACAGTCTCTGGATTTGTGGCGTCGCACGCAAGCTGAAATCCCCCCAGGCCCTTGAGAGCCAGGATGCCGCCGGCCCTCAGAAGCCTGCCAGCCTCGCGGAGAATCTCGCGGTCTCCGGAAATCTGGGAGATCGTCTTTTGAAAGCCACTGTCTTCAGCGGGTGGCGCCACCCACTGGAGACTTGGGCCACATGTGGGGCAGGCATTGGGCTGGGCATGGAAGCGGCGGTTGGTTGGATCGTCGTATTCGGCCTCACACGCCGGGCACATGCGGAATTCCCGCATGGTGGTACGAGGGCGGTCATAGGGGATGTCCTCTATGATGGTGAAACGGGGGCCGCAGTTGGTGCAATTGGTGAAGGGGTAACGATACCGGCGGTCTTGGGGATCAAGGATCTCCCTGACACACATAGGACAGCTAGCAATATCCGGCGACACAACAGCGATTGCTTCCCCATGTTGCACGCTATGACGTATCTCAAACGCCTCGTAGCCTACGGGCTCCAGAGGCACGGCATCCAGGGTTTCGATGAAAGACTGCGGGGGCTTTTCGCGTTGGATGCGGTGTAGAAATCGATCCAGGGCTTCTGTGTGCCCTTCCACATCCATGAGAACACCTTCCATGGTGTTGCTCACCCACCCCCCAAGGCCTAGCTCCTTGGCCACCCGGTAAATGAAGGGACGAAAGCCCACACCCTGGACTATACCTTGGATGGTGATTTGCAATCTTTGAAGGTTCCCCCTCTCCGATCCCCTTTTCACTGGAGGAGGAATGAGGGGTCTGCGGCTCTCTATCACGGGCCTCACCACCTCCTACAAGAGGGTGCTTGACTCCGTGCTTGTGATGGGAAGCGGTTCCGCTTTGCTGGTGGGATCCAGGGGCCGCATTTAAGTTCCATGGCTTGATTCCTAGGGGAGTCGAACATCTTGGATGTCTCTCAACACCAGGCGGACGACCTCTTCTACTGCCTGTTGCACCTCGGGTGAAAGCCCCATACCGGCCCCGAAATGCTTTCCTTCCACCCCGTAAACGATGAGGGTGGAAGGAAGTCTGTCAAATAAGCCCGCCAGCTTGATGGCCTGAGCTAACCCAAAAGCATGTGTGGAGTGGCCAAAATGTTCGATCGGAATAGGCTGCTTAAATGGGTCCAGCCGAAGGATGGTCCCCGGTTTGGACCCTGACCTGACTGCGTCGATGACGATCACAAGATCCACATCCTTCCAAGTTTCCATCAAGGCGATGCTATCCATGTTTTGTTCGATGATCCTCACATCAGGAGGGATTCGTTCCTTGAGGCGCTTGGCGACGACGCTTCCAACCCCGTCATCGCTGAAAAAAGGATTGCCCAAGCCTATGATCAGCCTTTTGGCTTGTGGATCTGTTTCCGTTTCCTTCATCGCCATTGGACACGAAGTTTGAGAAAATGGGTTGCACAGGAGATGCAAGGATCGTAATTGCGAATGAGCTGTTCGCAGCGCCAGGTGACTTGTTCCAAAGGTAAATCCAACACCGTTGGCACAAAGGCACGAAGGTCATCCTCCATGCGTCTTAGGTTCTGGGACGTGGGGGGAATGATCTGGGCCTCTTGGACCAGACCCTCATCGTCCAGACGATAGCGGTGGTATAGGATGCCCCGTGGGGCTTCGGTGATATGACATCCTTCACCGCTTTTGGGGGAAACGCTTACACAGCTTGGTTCGGGGCGCTCGTACGTCTCGATGATGTGTAAGGCCTCTTCAAATGCATGGACCATCTCGATGGATCTTGCAATGATGCTGGTGAAGGGGTTCATGCTGGGAAATCGGATGTCACAGTGTCGCAAGGCCATGCTGGCCTGGGGGGAAAGCCTTTCAAGATTGAGGTTGAGCCTGGCCAAGGGACCAACATGGTAGCTGCCACCGTGGATCCGGAGCGAATGGAGGGCATTGGAATGAGCCACATGCTCCTCCACGAAGTGTGCCTCGAAATCCTCCATGGCAATGTCCAACCCCTTGGAGGAGATCACCCGGCCCTCGTTCATGGGGTACTCATTGGGATGCGAAAGGGCCACGAACTCATAATCGCACTCGAATTCTGGAAAGGTCAGTCCTGCCGTCCATGTGACGGTATCCATGGCGGCTTGCAGACCCCATTCCAGATCCCCTTTTAGGGCCAGAAGTTCCCGTTTATGCGGTGCTCGGTAGAAACCGCCAACACAGGCGGATACGGGATGAATCTCACGGCCACCGATGAGTGCCAGCAGCTGGTTTCCAATCTTCTTCATACGAAGCCCGCGCTCCACAATGGGCCTCCATTGGGGATCCTCCGCCATGGAGATGGCGCTTTCGTATCCGAGAAAATCCGGTGCATGAAGGAGGTAAACGTGCAGGGCATGGCTCTGAATCCATTCGGCGCAATAAAACAGCCTGCGAAGTGAACGCACTGGAGGTGGTACCGTAATCCCCAAGGCCTTTTCAAGGGCGTGGCACGCGCTCATCTGATAGGCCACCGGACAGATGCCACATATACGGGCGGTGATGTCCGGAACCTCCTGGTAAGAACGCCCGCGAAGAAACGCCTCGAAGAACCGAGGGGGTTCGAAGATCCGCAGGGTCAAATCGGCCACCTGTCCGTCTTTCACGACGATGTCCAGGCCTCCTTCTCCTTCTACACGCGCCAGGTAATCCACCTTAATCCTATCGATCGCCCCATTTGATGTCTTCATCGTTTCATCTCCTGGAAACTGTCGCTTGCGGCACGAAAGGGGTCTGCGTATCCCGTGAAGCCACGAAAAAGTCGGACAATGTGCGAAGCCGGCATCCCCAACTCAGCGAATCTCTCGCCCAACGCGTAAGGGTTTGGGGATTCCATGGGCCCAAAACACCCGTAACATCCCCGGTTGAAGGCCGGACAGATGGCCCCGCATCCCGCTTGCGTGACGGGACCAAGGCAAGGGATGCCTTTTGTGACCAATACGCATGGTGTTCCCTTGCGTTTGCATTCCAGACATACACTGTATGTGGGCACACGCGGTTGTCTGCCGATCACCAGGGAGGTGATCAGATCCAGGAGCTGGTATTTGTTGATGGGGCAGCCCTTCAGCTCGAAATCCACGGGCACATGTTCGATGATGGGTGTGGAGGCCTTCAACGTGGAGATGTAGGACGGGGTGGCATAGACGAGGCGGATGAAATCGTCCACATCGCACCAGTTGCGGAGCGCCTGAATTCCTCCTGCAGTTGCGCATGCCCCAATGGTGACGAGGAATTTGGATTGGCCCCTGATGTCACTGATACGCTCCTTTTCCTCTGGGGTGGTCACCGAGCCTTCTATCAAGGAGACATCATAGGGGCCTTCCAGGGTTTGTCTCCTGGCTTCGAGAAAATATGCAATCTCTATCCCCCCGGCCACCTCCAAGAGCTCGTCTTCCGCATCCAGCAGAGCAAGCTGGCAGCCGTCACAAGAGGAGAACTTAAACACAGCGACCCGGGGTTTGGATTCCCGGGCTTGCTCCTTGGTCCGTGTTTGGTTCATCAGAAGTCCTCCAGACCGAAGAAGGGTTCAACCTGGGCATAGGAGAAGACAGGGCCCTCCTTGCATACAAAGACGGGTCCAAATTGACAGTGTCCACAGAAGCCCACCCCACACTTCATGGTGCGTTCCATGGAGATGTAAATGCGGTCCTTTGGGATGCGCCTGGCCAAGGCCTCGTAGATGACAAATCGCATCATGATCTCAGGTCCGCAAGTGACCACCGTGGTCTGTTTTGGATCCAGGCGGATGTGATAAAAGAGCATGGGCACAACGCCCACATGTCCCTTCCAGTGCTCATCTGCACGGTCGACGGTGGTATGCACCTGGATGCCTTTGGTCTCCCAATCTGGAAATTCATCAACGTACACCATGTCGTTGGGCGTGCGGGCCCCGTAGAGGAGGATGACCCGTCCGAACTCCGAGCGACGGCGTATGAGGGTGTAAATGAGGGGCCTAAGCGGAGCAAGTCCGATCCCCCCCGTAACGATACAGAGGTCTTGCCCCCGCATTCGCTCCACAGGCCACGCACTCCCATACGGCCCCCGTATGCCCACGATATCCCCTACCTGTAGCCGGCTGATGGCCCTTGTGACGTTTCCAGCATAGCGAATCGTATGGCCAAGTCTCTCCGGATCGCCGGGATCCGAACTTATGGAGATAGGGACCTCCCCAATCCCCGGCAGGTATATCATGTTGAATTGTCCGGGCATGAACTGATACCCTGCACGGATCTTTTCGTCCACAAACATAAGGCCATAGGTGGCGATGGCATAGGCCTCAGGCTTTATGTCGGTTACCCTGGCTGAGTAAGGGATCATGGGATCAGGGGATTTGAAATGCTCCTGCACCGCAGAAACATTCACGTCCTTTGGGGTCATTTCGTTCCCTCCATCTGTATGGCCCTGGTCTCTTCCGTGAGATCTATTCCAACCGGGCACCAAGTAATGCATCGTCCACAACCCACACAGCCGATCTGCCCAAACTGGTCGAACCAAAAGGCCAGTTTGTGAGTGAGCCATTGACGGTAACGGGATCGGATGCTGGGTCGTATATTGCCCCCATGGACATGGGAAAAGTGAAGGCTAAAGCACGAGTCCCACAACCTCACCCTCTTGGCCTTTTGGCCCCTCAGGTCACTTATCTCCACCATATCGCTGCAGAAACAGGTGGGGCATACCTGTGTGCAGTTGCCGCACGACAAACAGCGCTTGTCCAGCAGGTCCCAGCGTCGATGTTCCAGATTTTGGTAAAGGAGGTCCGGCAGATGGTGGGTGTCCAGCTTTCGCCCCATATGATTTTCTGCCTCCGCCAGCAATTGGCGAGCTGCTTGCAGTTCAAAGGCCCCGGCTGGTCTCCATGACACGGCGGATATTGCCTCCTTGCCCATCTCAGAGCCTATCTCCACCAGCAACACGTCTTCCAACTCTGTGAGGGAAAGGTCGAAACCTGCTGCGGCTTTAGGACCTGTGTGCAACGAGACACAAAAGCACGTGCCGCCGGGTCGGGTACAGTTCACCGCCAAGATGAAGACCTCCCTTCTGCGGGCCCTGTAATGGGGATCCTGATGTGGCCCTCCCATGAAGACACGGTCCTGAATGGCAATGGCGCTGAGATCACAGGGGCGCACTCCAATGAAGGCATACCTCGTGACATCCTGGGGGATGGGCTGTGCAGAGATGCCATCCTTTCGCCGCTCCACCTCCAGCAACTCCTGAACCGGTGGATAGAGATATCTTTTCCAAGAGTGCGGCCCCACAACATAACCGAAAAGGGATCTGTCCTCTCTTTGTGCCAGGCGATAGGTCCCTGGCTGCTGCTGGTCGGTCCAGCCCATGGGGAGGTCCCAGGTTTCCTGAATCTCGTCAAGGACGATAGCGCCCTCTCCTAACGTTGGACCTATCAAGCGGTAGTTCCTTTTCCGGAGAGCCTCGAAGATGGGCTGGAGGTAATCCTTGGAGATGCATATCTGTGAGCCAATATTGGGCGCTGTATTTGCCATGGTCACGCTCCTGAGCCCTACAGATGGATAGGGCCGCTTTCAAAAAGTACAAGTTTTCTCAGCTGCTGGGAGCGAACATGTCCACCAGTTGCAATCGGGTTGCCTTCAGACGTTGGGCTATGACCTCTGCTACGCGCCATATGATGGTGTAACCCAGGTCATGGTCCTCTTCACAGGCAGCCCTGAGCTTTGTGCCATCAACGGCAATGGCCCGGGTGTCCGTGATGCTGCGGACACTGGCCGTCTTGTGCCGGGGCGGAAACAGAGAGGACCAGCCGATCAGCTCTCCTGGCCCTACGGTCAGAATGGTTATCCTACCTCGTCCAGGGACACGAATCTCAACGGCGGCCTTCCCCTCTTGAATGATGTACACTTTGTCGTCCATGTCGCCCTCACGAAAGATCATGTCCCCCTCGGAGAAGGCCACTTCTTGGGCCAGGGAGGCCAATTTCTCCAAATGACGGTGTTCCAACTCACGAGTAAAGGACAGGGATTGAAGTGCCTTGATAAGGTTCTCTGACCTCATAGCTCCACCTCCGGCACGCTTTGTTGGGTCTTTGGGATCCGAAACCACTCTCTGCCTTGCACCCAGGTGGTGGTTGGAGATGATCCTATTCCAGACCTCCAATCACAGCCACCATTTTGTGCCATTCCTGTCAAAGGGGCAAGGATCTTCCGAGCAAAGGAAAGACGGGTATCCCCTGTTCCATTCAGGAACGGAGTGGGGGCCTTGGGAAACTTTTCCATGATGCGCCTTGCCCTGGGGCATTGGGTGTTTCGGGATGGGATTGTCCCTTGGGTTGTGGATCCAGCCTGTAAGCGTTATTCGGCAATATCGTGGCACACCTTTCTGACCTTTGGCATGCCCCCTTACAGGCCTCCATTTCCTTGGGACTTATAGTAAAGGCTTTGATCATGGTCCCCAGTGGCATGAAGTGGGCTAGTTCATGGGATCCTCCTTGGGATGATCAGTGGGGCTGTTATTTGACCGCGCTGCTGTCCAAGACCGATCTTGCGGTCTCAAGGATCCCTTCAGGGAATCCCACCATTGGGAAGGTGATCAGAAAGCCCACTGCCCACACGATCAGCAGGGAGAGCACCCACAGACCGAAGCCATACTTGAGGAAGTCAATGGGCTGGATGGCACGCTGACCAGTATCGGGGTAGGTCCCTAGCCCATAGACAATGGCGTTGTTGGGAGTGCCCACGATCAACACATGTGCGAAGGATGTGGCAAATGCCACTGCCAAGCCTGACGCCCAAGGCTCGGCGGGGTGGCCAGACATGATCCCAATGGGGATTATGATGGGTCCCAGAAGAGCCGTGGTCCCTGCATCGGACATAAAGTTGGTCATGATCCCGGAAAACGTGGAAAGGCCGACCCACAGACCGAACCCATTGTACACACCTAGTGATCCCAGCCCATCGAGCACGCTTCGGGCAAGCCACAGGGCCGCGCCGCTCTCTTTCAGAAGGGCACCCAGAGTCAGCGCCCCACAATACATAAACCAGGCATCCCAAGAGATTCCGCCGAGGATTTTCCGCCACTCCGTCACACCGAAGATCACTGGGATCAAGAGGGCAAGGAGGGCAGGTCCTCCAAGGCCCAAATCGTGCCCCCCGAAGATCCACAGCAAGAGGATCAGCAGGAGCATTCCCAAGGTGACGATTTCAGGATATTTCATACGGCCCATCTTTCGGGTCTCCTCTCGAATGGCTTGGAGGCCTGGGGTGAGATCCTTGGTCTTAATCTTTCTGGAGAAAAGCACCAGCATGTAGATGGCGACCATGACTCCGAGGATGGCCACCATGGGGAGGATACGATAGATCTCCTCCATCTGGGGGCTCCTGCCGATGAGTTCCCCGAATCGAAAGGCGGAAGGGCGTCTCTGGTCCAGATCCCGAAGCCGTCGTATATCCTCAATGGTCTCCAGGAACCCCTGGAGCTCTCCTTGTTCGTCCAACAGGGCGGCCGCCATGACACGGATGTAGATCCTCTTTCGGTTCCGATTGATGAGGTCTCCTTCAACAGTGACGGATTCTTCCAACTCGAGCGCCTTGAGGGCAGGGCAACCATGGGTGCAAAAATTCGTGCGGAAGATATATCGGCAGGGGATCCCTCGCGCTTCCGACACACTATATCCGCAGAGGACCTCCGCCGTCCGGTTGAAATAAAGGATTCTCCTTTCCTTATCGAGGAAAATGAGACCTTGAGGGAGGCCGTCGAGAATGGGCTCCAGGGGAAGAGGCCTCTCGAACAGGCCATGGATGCTCGACAATGATCCACGCTCCTTTCAGGAAGCTCTTGGGGTCTTCCTCCCTCGGCTCGGAATAAGATCAAAGGATTTTTCCTTCGTTTACGGCCGATTGGAGGATGCAAAGCCATTCTAGGGACCTCTCGGCAAGGGTGTCAAGGACGGCCCCAAACGCTCGGCTCTATCCCCCGGGGATGGCCTTCGCGGGTGAGGGCGTGATATAACAAAAACAAACGGATTTTTCAGACTCCGGAGGGACTCATGATCCTTCTCCAAACGACCATCTTCGGCAATACGATCGAGGCCTATCTCGTTGCGGCCTTCATCCTATTGCTCTCCGTGATCATCGCCGTCTTGGCCAATCGTATACTCAGACGCGTTATCCTCTCCTGGGCCCGAAGGACGCAGACCGAACTGGACGACTTGGTGGTCCGAAGGGTCCTCACCCCTCTTTCCTATTTCGTCATCATCGCCGGCCTCTCCGCCTCTAAGGGCCATCTCGAGCTTTCCGAGACCCTCACACTCTGGCTGGACAGGCTCCTCCTCGTGCTCACCCTGAGTCTGTTCTTCTACATGTTCATCCGCTTCCTCCAGGGGCTCATCGAGGTCGTATCAGAGGAGTACTGCAAACGTCTGAAGAGGAAAAGACCGCCTGACCTGGAGGAACAGATCAAGACCGTGGACCGCATCAAGAAGCAGATCAGGGAGATCTCCACCATGGTTCTGGCCCTCATGGCCGTTTTGACCATCCTCTCCAACTTGGGGGTGGACCTCAAGGCCATCTGGGCATCTCTGGGCATAGGCGGCATCGCCCTTGTGGTGGCCGTCCAGGAGCCTCTTCGAAACCTGGTCGGACGGCTATACATCTTCAGCACGGGGATCTTCGATGAGGGGCATTTCATCGTCTTCAACCAATGGGCGGGAACGGTCAAGCGCATCGCCATGTTCCGAACCTATCTGGAGCTCTTCTCCGACATGACCACCGTCTCCATCCCCAACGCCGAGTTCGTCAGGGGGGTAGTGAAGACCTACTACGGCCGGACCAAGTTCATGTACAAATGGGACCTGGACGTCCCCTACGACATCCCGCCTCCGAGGATCCAGGAGCTCATTGTCCGACTTCGGGAGTTGATCCTTTCCAAGCCCGAGGTCAACCCTCAGATGTGCTGGATCTACCTGGAGCGACTGGACCGATATTCCAAGGTGGTACGCGTCTGGTTCCAGGTAAACCTCTCCGACTGGGCCACATCCCTCTTCTACGGCAATCAGGTCCTCCATGACATCCAACTCCTGTTCGAGGAGATGAATATCCCCTTCGCCTTTCCCACCCAGGAGCTTCGCATCAGGAGCGAAAATCCCTGGGAGGGAGTCTCCACAGAGGTCCCGGCCGCCCTCCCCACAGAAGAGGGAAAGAAGAGCCCTTCTTCATGACGCACCTCCCGCAAGCCCTCTGCACGCCAGCAGCCCAAGCTGAGCGAAAAGAAAGCCAATTTGTCATCCGCTCTCACGATCCGGTCGAAAAAAATCGCACGAGCGGGATGACATCCCCTCGGCATTTGTGGTATTGACTTTTGAGTCAATGCGGTTCGTGACGACCCGGAGGCAAGAGGTATATGTCTGCATGACGCCTGAGATGGGAGGTGACCATGGCCGAATGGCTCTTCGAGGAGGAACATCGGATCTTTCGGCAGCAAGTGGCCCGATGGGTGCAGACCGAGCTCCGTCCTCATGCAGAGGCATGGGAGAAGGCTGGAAGTTTCCCCATGGAACTCTACCGGCGGGCCGGCGAGTTGGGATTCTTTGCAGGGGGGTTTCCTGAAGAGTATGGAGGTGTTGGGGGGGACTTCCGATACCATGCGGTCTTTGCCGAGGAGCTGGCCCGATGCGGCTCCGGCGGCGTAGGGGCTGGACTCGGCCTCCACGCCTTCGTGGCCCTCCCCGCCATCCACGCCTTCGGCAACGCCGAGCAGAAGGAGCGCTACCTGGCACCCGGAATCCGGGGGGAAATGGTGGGGGCTTATGCCGTCACCGAGCCCAACGCTGGATCCGACGTGGGCGGAATCCAGACCCGGGCCGTTCGAGACAGAGACCACTGGGTCATCAACGGGGCCAAGACCTTCATCACCAACGGGGTCCGGGCCGACTTCTACATCGTGGCCTGCAAGACGGCACCCGAGCGAGGACATCAGGGGATCTCCCAGATCCTGGTGGAAAAGGGGACCCCCGGGTTCCGGGTAAGCCGCGAGCTGGATAAGGTGGGATGGCGCACCTCGGATACCGGGGAACTCTCATTCGAGGACGTCCGCGTCCCTGTATCCCATCTCCTGGGAGAGGAAAACAGGGGCTTCTACCAGATCATGCATGGCTTTCAGACCGAAAGGCTCATTATGGCGGCGAGTTCCGTGGCCGCGGCCCAATATTGCGTCGACATCACCATGGAATATGCCCAACAACGCCAAGCCTTCGGCAGACCCATCGGACGATTCCAGGTCAATCGTCATAAGTTTGCGGATATGCTCACCTGGATCGAGGCCGCCCGTCAGCTCGTATACAACACCATCTGGCTCCTCATCCACGGGAGGGACTGCCGCAAGGAGGTGGCCATGTGCAAGATCTTCGCCTGCGAGACGGCGGTGCGGGTGGCGGACATGTGCCTCCAGATCCACGGAGGATACGGCTACATGATGGAATACGAAGTCCAGAGGATCTGGAGGGATCTCCGCATCCAGCCCATCGGTGGGGGCACCACGGAGATCCAGAAGGAGATCATCGGGAGGCTGCTGGGCCTCTGAAAGGACCCTATGGGGGAATTCCAAGCGGGCTGAATCGCCCACGGAGGTCCGATCCGGTCAAGGGAAGCCGCCGAGAAGGACTCTGCATGTCATAAGGAAGGAGGAAGATCCCATGCAGGTGAGGGAGGCCATTCTACAGCGACGAACCATCCGCTGGTTTCTGCCCGACCCCGTCCCCGAGGAGATCCTTCGCGAAATCCTCGCCGAGGCCCTTTGGGCACCTTCCTGGGGAAACACGCAACCCTTTGAAATTGTGGTGGCCACAGGGGCTCCCCTGGAGCGGTTCAAGGAGGAGAACGAAAGGGCCCTGCGTGAGGCACGCGCATCGGAGCCCGACGTCCCCATGCCCGAACATTGGCCGGAACTCCATCAGACCCGCTACAGGGATGTGGGCAGGTGTGTGCTTCAGGCCCTGGAAATTCCCCGAGGCGACTCCCAGGCCCGGCTGGATTACTACGGTCGGATGTTCGCCCTGTTCGGAGCCCCTGCCCTCGTCGTGATGACCCTCTCGCGTGAGATCGCCCTCGAGTATGCCATGCTGGACGTGGGCCTGTTCCTGCAGACCTTCTGCCTGGCAGCCGAGGATCGCGGGTTGGGGACCGCCATCCTCGCCGCCTCCGTCCGGTATCCCGAGATCGTCCGAAGGCACTTTTCCATTCCAGAGGACCGGAGGATCATCATGGGGGTCGCCGTGGGACGGCCGGATCTCGACGCCCCGGTGAACCGTTTTCCGCGCACCAGGGCACCCTTGGAGCAGATGGTCCGCTGGGTCGGAAATCCTCCATAACTTCCCATGTCACGCCTGGGCGTGACACCCTTGATGGATGACATGCATGCCCGGGGCATGGGGTCTTTGCCTTTATCCGGGTAGGCGCGACCTTCAGCCGCCCCCTTCGGGGAGGCTGAAGCCTCCCCTACCCAACCAAGACCAAATAGACGAGATAGACCAAATAGACGAGATAGACGAAACAGATGAGACCGATTGGTGGCTGTAGGATGGACCAAGAGAAAGGGGAAGTCTGCATTTCCACCAGCTAAGACGAAAGGAGCGGGCTTATGTTCTTCAACCCCTTGAGTTTCCTCTTCATGGTGATCTTCTTTGGGACCTTGATCTTCCTGTTCTTCCTGGTCCAGATCCAGGCCATCGCCCTGGCCTTCGCCCAGATCGGAATACCGGATCAGTATATCTTATCAGCTCTTTTCGCAACATTCTTTGGAAGTTACGTTAATATTCCGGTGCGGAGGATCCGCCAAGATTTCATTGTCCAGCACACCCGGGTGAGCTTCTTTGGCTTCAGGTATGTGGTGCCTGTCTGGACGCGAAGGGAGACGATCCTGGCAGTCAATCTAGGAGGCGCCGTGATTCCCACCTTGATCTCCCTATACCTCCTTTTCACAACGGGGCTTTGGGCTCAGGCCCTTTTGGCCACGGGGGTGATGACCCTGGTCACCCACCGGATGGCCCGCCCAGTCAGAGGGGTGGGGATCGCGCTCCCTGCCTTTATTCCTCCTGTCCTGGCCGCCTTGGTGGCCGGTCTGCTCGCCCCCTACCCTTATGCCTCAGTAATTGCTTATATCTCCGGGACCTTGGGGACCCTCATCGGCGCCGATTTGCTAAACCTTCGGAAGATCGGCGGATTGGGGGCTCCCGTGGCGTCCATCGGCGGAGCGGGTACCTTCGATGGGATCTTCCTCAACGGAGTGTTAGCCGTGCTGCTGTCGGCCTTTCTAGCCTGAGGGTAAGACGAAATCTACGGCAAAAGGCCCTATGGGATACCCACGGTTGGGCAGGGGGGCTATTTCGTCCATATCGTCGTTTCGTCTGTTTCGTCTATTTCGTCTATTTGGTCTTGGTTGGGTAGGGGAGGCTATTTCGTCTGATCATATGAAAAAGCTACCTCCGTTTGGCTCCGTGGTATAAAGGGAGTCAGGGGAACCAGACCCAAAACCAAGGAGGTAGCGCCATGTATTATACCGGAGTTGACCTACACAGGAGAACA